>Ga0209630_10001309_pt1 | contig 26984 bp, 32 predicted proteins | sample COG_01_FD_184745 | JGI IMG/M metagenome (GOLD analysis project Ga0209630, IMG submission 184745) | Pelagic Microbial community sample from North Sea - COGITO 998_met_01 (SPAdes) (version 2) | ecosystem: Environmental > Aquatic > Marine > Neritic zone/Coastal water | place: Helgoland, sampling... | reverse complement strand
CGCGGGTGACCGGCGACAGCTCCAGCGGGAAGTCGTGCTGCACCAGCCGGTCCAGCGCCGCGCCCATGGCCCCGATGGCGTTGTCTTTCCTGGGCCGGGCCGAGTGGCCGCCGGGGTTGGTCAGCTCCAGCGTATAGTCCTGATAGACCTTCTCACCCGCCTGGACGTTCAGGGCGATGCGGTTGGCGTTGGCGTCCAGCTGACCGCCCGCGCCCTCGTTCAGGGCGAAGCCGGCCTGGAGCATCTCGGGGTGGTGCTCCAGCAGCCACTGGACGCCGTTCCAGTTGTCGTTGGTTTCCTCGCCGCAGGTCAGGGCCAGCTTGATGGTGCGGCGGGGCTGGAAGCCCTGCTGTTTCAGCCGGATCAGGCTGTCGACCCAGACCGAGGCCTCGGCCTTGTCGTCCGAAGCGCCGCGCGCATAGAAGAAGCCGTTCTCCTCGACGAGGACGAAGGGATCGCGCTCCCAGTCGGCGCGACGCGCCTCGACCACATCGATATGGGCCAGAAGCAGCATGGCGGGCGCCGAGGCGTCCGTGCCGGGCAGCGCGGCGATCAGGGAGCCGAACTTCGGCTGGTCCTCGGGGATGACGACGCGGGCGTCGGCTTCGGAATAGCCGGCGGCGACCATGCGCGCGGCCATCCGCTGGGCAGCCAGGGTGCAGCTGCCTTCGGACAGGGTGGTGTTGGTCTCGACCAGCTCCTTGTAGAGGCCGCGGAACTCGACCTGGTCGGGGCGAAGGGTTGAGCCTTGGGGCGTGTCGGCCTTGGCGATGGTCACGGCGGAGACGACGATGAGCAGGGCGGCGAGGCCGAACATCGTCAGGATGATCCGGCTGGTGCGCAGCTTCTTCATCTCCTCATAGGCGGCGTCGTCGAGCCAGAAGGTGTTAGGCGCGGCCTCGATCACAGCATTGCGCCGGACCAGACGCCGAAGGGCGCCGCGCTGGATCAGGCGGCCCTCGGCCAGAGCGACGGCCGTTTCGGGCGAGGTCGCATTGGCGTTGCGAAGCGTCTGAACGATGCGCTTCTCGGCCCGCACGGACGCTGCCGCCACTGCTCCGCCCATCCCTGCAGTCATGATCCCCGTCTCCCTGTTTCCCGGGGACAGTAGCGCGTCCGCAGGGGAGCGCCAGCACTGGTCCCGTCATCTGGTCATTGTCTGTCAACCAAGTTCCGGGCATGAACGGAACGAATGACGAACGCGATGATTCAGAACGGACCCGTCCGCATCCTCGGACTTGACCCCGGCCTGCGCCGGACGGGGTGGGGGGTGATCGTGTCCGAGGGCGCGCGGCTGCGCTGGATCGCCCATGGGGTCGTGGCGCCGGACGAGCGCGCGCCTTTCGCCGAACGGCTGTTGCACCTGCTCGAGGCTGTCGGCGAAATCTGCGTCGCCCACGCGTGCGAGGAGGCGGCGATCGAGGAGGTGTTCGTCAACGTCAATCCGTCCTCGACCCTGAAGCTGGGTCACGCCCGGGCGGCGGTCATGCTGGCCCCGGCGCGCTGCGGCCTGCCGGTCGCGGAATATTCGCCCAATCTGATCAAGAAGGCGGTGGTCGGCGCAGGCCATGCCGACAAGGGCCAGATCGCCTTCATGGTGAAGCGGCTGATGCCGGCGTCCGGCGAGGTGAAGGCCGATGCGGCCGATGCGCTCGCCGTCGCCATCACCCATGCGCAGCTGAGGAAGCGGGCCCTGCTGGAAAGCCAGCGAGGCGCGGCATGATCGGTCGTCTGAGAGGCGTTCTGGCCGAGGTCGAGGAAGGGCACTGCCTGATCGACTGCGCGGGCGTGGGTTATGTGGTGGCCTGTGGATCGCGGACCCTGGGCCGGTTGCCGGCGCCCGGCGATGAGGCGACCCTGCATGTCCATTCGCAGTGGAGCGAGGACGCGGGGCCGCGTCTGTACGGTTTCCTGACCCGCGATGAGCGGCGCGCCTTCACCACCATGCTGGCCATCCAGGGCGTGGGGCCCAAGGCGGCCCTGTCGGTGCTGGACGTCCTGCCGCCGGGCGAACTGGCGAGCGCGGTGGCGCGCGACGACAAGGCGGCGATCGGCCGGGCCAATGGCGTGGGACCCAAGCTGGCCTTGCGCATCGTCACCGAGCTGAAGGGCAAGCCGCTGGGCGACGTCTCCTTCACTCCGACGGCGCCGGGCGTCCACGCCGAGGTCGCGCCGCCGACGCCCAGCATCGCCGGCGAGGCCGTCTCGGCCCTGCTGGGTCTGGGCATCGCCGAGGTCAACGCCCGCCGCGCCGTCGATCAGGCCCTGATCCGTCTGGGCGAGGACGCTGATCTGTCGGCGGTGATCCGGGCCGGACTACAGGAACTCGGCCGATGACCGACGATCGCATCATCTCGCCCCAGCCGGCGCCCGGCGAGGCCTATGACCGGGCGCTGAGGCCGCAGTCGCTGGCCGAGTTCGTCGGCCAGTCCCAGGCCAAGGGCAATCTGAAGGTCTTCATCGATGCGGCCCGCGCGCGCGGCGAGGCGCTCGATCACGTCCTGCTGTTCGGCCCGCCGGGTCTGGGCAAGACGACCCTGGCCCAGATCGTGTCGAAGGAGCTGGGCGTCGGTTTCCGCGCCACCTCGGGACCGATCCTGGCCAAGGCCGGGGATCTGGCCGCCATCCTGACCAATCTCGAACCGCGCGACGTCCTGTTCATCGACGAGATCCACCGGCTGGCCCCGCAGGTGGAGGAAATCCTCTATCCGGCGATGGAGGACCATGTGCTGGACCTGATCATCGGCGAGGGGCCGTCGGCGCGTTCGGTGCGGATCGACCTGGCGCCCTTTACGCTGGTCGGGGCGACGACGCGGGCCGGGCTGCTGGCGACGCCGCTGCGCGACCGGTTCGGCATTCCGCTGAGGCTGGAGTTCTACACCCCCGACGAACTGGTGCGGGTCATCACCGGGGCGGCGCGGAAGATGGGGGTCGCCATCGACGACGAGGGGGCGCGCGAGATCGGGTCTCGGTCGCGGGGCACGCCGCGCGTCGCCGGCCGCCTGCTGCGCCGGGTGCGCGACTTCGCCGAGGCGGAGGGGGCGAAGACGGTGACGAAACTGGTCGCGGCGCGGGCTCTGGCGCGGCTGGAAATCGACGAGGCGGGGCTGGATTCCAACGACCGCCGCTTCCTCAAGGCCCTGATCGAGAACTACGGCGGGGGGCCGGTCGGGATGGACACCCTGGCCGCCGCCATCGCCGAGGCGCGCGACGCCGTCGAAGACGTGATCGAACCCTATCTGCTGCAGCAGGGCTTCATCCAGCGCACCCCGCGCGGCCGCATGGCCTGCGCCCGGGCCTATAGCCACCTCGGCCTGACCGAACCGCCGAAGCCGCCGGTCGTCGGGCCGGGCGATCTGTTCGAGTGAAGATGAAGTGGCTTGAACGCGCTGGGACCGTCGGCGCGGTGGTCGCGCAGGCCGCTGTCACGGCCATCATCAGCCTGATCGCCATCCGGTTGGCGGGCGGCCCGGGTTCGGCTCTCATCGTTCAGGCGGGCGCGCTCGCCGTCGGCGCCCTGATCGCCGTGGGGCTGGCCTTCAATTCGTGGCGGCCGGGTCCGAAGGGAGCGGCGGTGCTGATCGGCGTCTGTCTGGCCCTCCTGTTTGCGACCCTGGGGGACGCCGGTCCCGGCGTGCATCGCTGGATCGCGGCGGGACCGATCGTGTTGCAGCCCGCCTCCATCGTCTTGCCGTTCGTGGTCTGGGCCCTGACGGTCGCGCGGACCAACTGGTGGGCGGGCGCCCTGACCGGAGCGTTCGCGCTCGTGCTGGCGATCCAGCCGGATGCGGCGTCCGCGACAGCCCTCCTGCTGGCGCTGGTGGCGCTGGCCGTGGTGCGGGGCAGGGTGGCGGCGCCCGACGTAACCGCTCTTCTGATGGCTCTGGCGGCGGCGGTCTGGAGCTGGACCCGCGCCGATCCCTTGCCAGCGATCGCCCATGTTGAACGGGTCGTGCCCGAGGCCTTCGCCGCCAATCCGGCCGTCGGGATGGCCGCGGGCTCGCTGCTGATCCTCCTGTCACTGCCGTTCGTGGTGAGGGCCTTCGCGGGCGGAGAGCGCGCCGTGGCCGCCGGTCTGGCGGGCCTGTGGATCGGGTTGGTGGCCGGCAATCTGTTCGGCAACTATCCGGCGCCCGTGGTCGGCTACGGCGCCTCTCTCGTGGTCGGCTGGCTGGTCTCGCTGGGGCTGGTCCTGTCGCGGCCCCGACCCGCGCCCGCGCCGCAGTGGGCGATCCATCCGCGAGAGCGGTAGCGGACGCTTCCCCTCGGCGACGAACCCCTGCATTCTGGCGGGGTCGGAGGGGCGAATGGCGCGCAAGCTGTCGGTTCAGAAGGTGATCGGAGGTCTGGGCGTCGTCGTGATCGCGCTCGGCGCCCTGAGCATGTGGGCGATCTCGCAAGGCGCGCGGCCGGGCTTCGCCCAGGAGCCGGCGTCCGAACGGGTCCTGCGTCAGGCGCGCGAACAGCTGGGACCCAAGGCGGAAATCCGTCTGATCGAGGCGGGCGAGGGGCGGGTCGTCTGCGGCTATCTGGCGGCCGGTCACTCCGCGCCTGCGACCGGATTTGTGTCACGCCCCAACCGCCTGCTGCTGAGCAACGATCCGCTCAAGGGCGAGTTCGACCAGATGGTCGCCCAGGACTGCCCCGAGTTCCCCGCGCCGCCGCCGAACCCGATCCTTCGATGAACCCCGACGCCCCCACCGCCGGCCGCTTCGACGGCCGGGACCACCTGCTGCCGGTCCGGGTCTATTACGAGGACACCGACTTCACCGGTCTGGTCTATCACGCCAACTATGTCCGCTATTTCGAGCGGGGGCGGTCTGACTTCATGCGGCTGACGGCCAAGGGCCATGCGGAGCTGCTCGACGACGCCGAACCCATGGCCTTCGTCGTCGCCGAGATGAATATCCGATATCTGAAGCCCGCGCGGATCGACGACGCCCTGGTGGTGCGCACCACCTATGACGCGGTGAAGGGGCCTCGGCTGATCATCTCCCAGAGTGTCGAGCGGGACGGGGAGGTGCTGTGCCGCGCCGAGGTGACGGCGGTCTGCATCCATCTGGACGGTCGCCCCCGGCGGCCGACGAAGGCCCTGATCGAGAGCGTCACGCCCTGGCTCAAGGGCTGAACCCGGCGCACTCCGTCGCGGATATATGGAAGCTGTTCTCACGCACCGGTGAGGGGAGCGTTAGTGACCTTGTCACGTCTGGCCGCTAGAGCCGGACAAGCGCCACACTATGGTCACGCCGGCCCGCACGATAGGCCGGACGCCATTGCCTCCAAGGACCCGCTCGCCGATGACAGTTCCCGCCGCCGCCGAAGCCGGAATGCTGAACCCCGTCTCCCTCTTCCTGCACGCGGATATCGTGGTGCAGCTGATCATGGTCGGGCTGGCGGTCGCCTCGGTCTGGTCCTGGGCCGTGATCATCGACAAGGCCTTCCGCTTCACCGCCCTGAACAATCAGGCCGACACCTTCGAGAAGGCGCTGAGTTCGGGCCGGTCGCTGGAGGATGTCGCCGCTGAGGCCGGACCCCAGCCGAACCATGCCCTGCCGCGCATGCTGGTGACCGCCCTGTCCGACTGGCGCGAGACCCGGGCGCGCGGGGTGCTGACCGAGCAGCAGGGCAATCTGCTCATCAGCCGTATCGACCGCTCGCTGGATTCGATCATCGCCCGCGAGGGTCAGCGCGTCGAGAACGGCCTGGGCGTGCTGTCGGTGGTCGCCACCGCCTCGCCCTTCATCGGCCTGTTCGGGACCGTCTGGGGCATCATGAACGCCTTCGGCAGCATCCAGCACGCCGGCAACACCAATCTGGCCACCGTCGCCGGTCCGATCTCGGAAGCCCTGTTCGCCACGGCCATGGGTCTGGCCGCGGCCATCCCGGCCTATATCGGCTACAACAAATTCTCGATCGACGCGGGCAAGTTCGCGGGCCGTCTGGAAAGCTTCGCCGACGATCTGCAGGCCGCCGTGGCCCGCCGTCTGGGCGTGCCGAGCGCCCCGCCTCCCCCGCCTCCGCCGCCGTCCGAATTCTCCATCCGCCGGGCCGACTGACATGGCCATGGGCGGAGGGGCCGGACAGGGCCACGTAAGAGGACGCCGCCGCGCCAAGAAGCGGCCGCTGAGTGAGATCAACGTGACGCCCCTGGTGGACGTCATGCTGGTGCTGCTGATCATCTTCATGGTGTCGGCGCCCCTGCTGGCGCCCGTCGGCGTGCCGGTCGAACTGCCCAAGACCGAGGCCAGCGCCGCGCCGACCGACAAGACGCCGATCACGGTGTCGATCGACCGCAACGGCGCCATCTACATCGACAAGGACGAGACGCCCTACGAGCAGCTGTCCAGCCGTCTGGTCGACGCCGCGAACGGCGCCGACAAGTCGGAAAAGCCCATCTTCGTGCGCGCCGACGGCCGGGCTCCCTATCAGGCGGTGGCGCGGGTCATGGCGCGCCTGTCGGCCTCGGGCTTCACCAAGCTGAACCTGATCACCGACCCCGAGACGGTTCCCGCGGGCTGACGTGAGAAGGCCCAGCCCCGCCATTCTGGGATCGGTCGCGCTGCACGTCGGCGTGCTGGCGCTCGCCCTGATCAGTTGGCCGAAGAAGGAATTGCCGCCGGTTCCGAACTCGGTGCCGGTGTCGATCATGTCGTCCGAGGTCATCGACGCCGCGGCGCCCGACAATCCCTCCGAGGAACTGGTCACCGAAGACGGCGCCAGCGCCCCGACCGAGGCCGTGGAAGCGCCGCCGGCTCCGACGCCCGCCCCGACCCCGCCGCCGACGCCCGCGCCGCCGACGCCGCGCATCCCGCCCAAGGTGACCCCGCCGGCCCCGACGCCGCGTCCGCAGCCGACCCGGCCGACCCCGCCGGTCACCCGTCCCACGCCGCCACGCCCCAATACGCGTCCGCCCGCCGCGACACCGCGTCGCAACGAGCCTTCGCTGGACCTCAGCGCCCTGCAGCAGGGGCCGCGCCGTCCGAACACCAACCCGGGCCGTCCCTCGACGGGGCAGCAGGGGACGGGCGCGGCGCCCCAGGCGTCGGGACCGCAGCTCAGCGCGCTTGCCGGCCAGATCCGGCCGAACTGGAACGTTCGCGTGGTCTGCGATCTGCCCGGCGGCGACGACATCGTGATCCGTGTTCGGGTCCGTATCGACGCGTCCGGTCGGATCCAGGGGACGCCCGTCGTGGAAGGATCGCGCAGCGATGCGGCCTGGCGCGCGGCCTCGGATAGTTTGCTGCAGGCTCTGCGGGCGACGTCGCCATTCGACGTCCCGGCCGGCTTCGCGGCCCAGGAAGTGCCGTTCCGCTTCGAGACCGCGCGCCAGTGCCGCAACCTCTGAGCCGCCAAATGGTTGAGAGCGCGGTTCAAGCTTCGCCAAACGGTCGCCCCATTCACGGGCAAGCTGGCCGTGGGGGCGACGGTTGCGCTAGATCAGGCGCGCCGCAAGGTAAACGAGGGAGCCGTCGATGCGTCTGAAAACTCTTCTGGCCACGGTCGCCGCGGTGGCGATGTCGGCCCCGATGCTGACGCAGGCCCAGGTGCCCGGCCAGGCGCCCACGGCCGCGCCGCAGCAGACGCAGGACGTCGTCGTTGACGAGGGCGTTCTGAAGCCCTTCCAGATCGCCATCGCCCCGTTCAGCGGTCCGAACGGTTCGGAGCTGTCCGGCGTCCTGACGGGCGACCTGACCCGCTCGGGCTATTTCGAGGCGATCAGCCCGCGCAGCTTCATCGAGACCGGGCTGACGCTGGCGAACGCCCCCAACTTCCCGCAGTGGACCCAGATCGGCGCCCAGGCGGTGCTGTACGGCTCGGTGACCCCGCGCCCGGACAACCGCAACGACTACGGCTTCCGCCTGTACGACCCCTATCGCCAGTGCCAGCTGGTTTCCTACCAGTTCACCGCCACGCCCGAGCAGTGGCGCCGGGTCGCGCACAAGATCGCCGACGTCGTCTATCAGCGCATGACCGGCGAGAGCGGCTTCTTCGACACCCGCATCATCTATGTCGCCGAGAGCGGCACCGAGCTGAACCGCCTGTCGCGCCTCGCGATCGTCGATCAGGACGGCTACAATCCCGTCTTCCTGACCGGGGGCGAGGAGATCATCCTGACGCCGCGCTTCTCGTCCAACCCGGACGAGATCACCTATATGGCGCTGGGCAAGGACTACAGCCGCATCTACCTCTACAACCTGTCGACCGGCCGCCGTGAAAGCCTCGGCGAGTTCGACGGTCAGGCCCTGGCGCCGCGCTATTCGCCGGACGGGTCCAAGGTGGCCTTCTCGATCATTCGCGGCGGCAACACCGACGTCTATGTGATGGATCTGCGCAGCCGCCAGCTCAGCCGCCTGACCTCGGATCCCGGCATCGACACCTCGCCCTCGTTCAGCCCGGACGCGCGCCAGATCGTGTTCAACTCGGACCGGTCGGGCACCCCGCGCCTCTACATCATGAACGCCGACGGCTCGGGCCAGCGGCCGATCTCGCGCGGCGGCGGCAGCTATACCGCCCCGTCCTGGAGCCCGCGCGGCGACCTTATCGCCTTCACCAAGTCCTCGGGCGGCCGCTTCTCGATCGGGGTCATGAACACCGACGGCTCGGGCGAGCGCAGCCTGTCGTCCAGCTATTTCGAGGAAGGTCCCTCCTGGGCCCCCAACGGCCGCTACATCATGTTCTCGCGCCAGACCCGGGGCGGAAACACCAATCTGTGGATGGTCGACCTGTCGGGCCGGGTCATCGCCCAGTCGGGCTATCAGGGCCGGGGTTCCGACCCCGCCTGGTCGCCCCTGCTGGACGCCGCCCCTGCGAACCTCGGCCGTAGTCAGGGTCCGGACAGCTGCCCGTCCTGAGCCTGCGTCGATCTGCACGACCTCCGTCAGGTGAAATCAGTTCACGAGCGGAGCCGAAGACCTCAACTGTGCGTTACCCGAAACGAAGCGCCACCATTTCGCCACCCGCCCCGCTAAAGGCAAAGCTTGAAGCGCCGATCCGGCGTCCGAGGGCAAAACCAAGGAGACGTCCCGCGATGACGACCATGTCCAACCTGATGAAGCTGACCGCCGTCGGCCTCGTGATGGCCTCGATGGCCGCCTGTACGCCCAAGCGCGCCGTCGAGACCGCTGTCCCGAACCAGCCTTCGGGTCCGAGCACCAACCCCGTCTATCCGGGCCAGGGTGGGACTGTCGGCGGCTCGAACATGAACGCCGCCCGCCCGGGTTCGGAGCAGGACTTCGTCGTCAACGTCGGCGACCGCGTCTATTTCGATCTGGATTCCTATCAGGTCAGCCCGGAGGCCTATCCGCGTCTGGACGCCCAGGCCCAGTGGCTGATCCGCTATCCGCAGATCATGGTGCGCATCGAGGGCAACGCCGACGAACGCGGCACCCGCGAATACAACCTGGCCCTCGGCGCCCGCCGCGCCGAATCGGTGCGCAACTATCTGGTCCAGCGCGGCGTGCCGGCCGGCCGCATCGACACCATCAGCTTCGGCAAGGAGCGCCCGATCGCTCAAGGCTCGAGCGAGGAGTCCTGGGCCCGCAACCGCAACGGCCACACCGCGATCGTCTCCGGCGGGATGTAATCCCCCGAGCGCGACGACTTCGGGGGCGCTCGCGATGCGGGCGCCCCTTTTCGTTCCCGGCCCTTCAGGGCGCGGCCTTGCGAAGGCCCCGAAACGATGAAACTGCTAGAGCCATGATCAAGCCCCTGCATCGCAATCTCCTGCTGGCCACCGTGGGCCTGTGCGTCGTCGGCGGCGGCATCGCCGTGTCCCAGACCCAGCCCCTGGCCCCGGTCGAATGGGACAATCGCCGTCTCGACACCCTGGACCGCAATGTGCGCCGTCTCGAACGCGCCTTGACCCAGAGGAACGCCGTCGGCCAGCCGGTTCTGGTCGAGCCGGATCCCGAGGTCGTGGCCCTGCAGGGGCAGGTCGGGGAGATGGATCGCCGGCTTCAGGATCTGGAATCCTCGCTGCAGCGGATCACCCGAGACGGCGAGCAGACGGCCTTCAAGTTGGACGAGGCCAGCCGCGACAATACCGCCCTGCGCAACCGGCTGAACGACGCCGACACCCGTATCAAGGCGCTGGAAGATCAGGCAAAGGCCGCTGCCGCAGCCGCCGCCCAAGCCGCCGCCGCCGAGGAGGCGACCAAATCGCCGACCGGAAGCGCCGCCGGGGATCTGACCGCCGCCCGGGCCCTGACCGATGCGGCCGCGCAAGCCCAGGCCTATGAGGTGCTGATCGCCAACTGGCCGTCGACTCCCCAGTCGGCCGAGGCCGGCTATCGTCTCGGCGATCTGCGTCGCGCGGGCGACGACATGAACGGGGCGGTTCAGGCCTATGCCGGCGCCCTGAACGGCTGGCCGACCACGCCCTGGGCCGGGGAGACGACGCTGAAGCTGGCGCGGGCGCTGGCGGCGACCAACCGCAATCCGCAGGCCTGTGCGGCCCTGGGCGAGTTCAACCGGCGCTACGCCGCGGCGGCCTCGGCGCAGTTGAAGACCATCGCCGGCCAGATCCGCACCCAGGCGCGCTGCACCTGATCGCCATGGCCGGGCCGGATACCGGGCGCGATGTCGGTCTGACGGCGCGGGTTCAGGCCCGGCTCGACGCCCGCCTGATGCGCGAGGCCGATCATCCCGTCGTACTCGGCCTTTCCGGCGGCGGGGATTCCCTCACCCTGCTGGAAATCGTCGCCGACTGGGCGCGCGCCCATGGCCGGCGTCTGCTTGTCGTCACCGTCGATCACGGCCTGAACCCGGCCTGCCCCGACTGGGGCCGCTTCTGCGCCGAGGCCTGCGCGCGGCTGGGCGTCGACTGGCGCGAACGGTGTTGGGAGGGCGAAAAGCCCGCGAGCGGGCTGACTGCGGCGGCCCGGACGGCGCGGCATCGGTTGCTGGCGGAGGCGGCGCGTGAGGTGGGCGCCCGGGTCGTCCTTCTGGCCCACACCGCCGACGATATCGCCGAGGCCGACTGGATGCGGGCGCGTCCGGTCGAGGACGGGGGCTCGACGCTCGGCCTTCTGCGCGACTGGTCGCCGTCGCCCGTCTGGCCCGAGGGGCGCGGCCTGATGCTGTTCCGGCCCATTCTGGGGGAGCGGCGAGAGGTTCTGCGGGCGTTCCTGAAGGGCAGGGGGCTGGACTGGATCGAGGATCCCGCCAACGCAGATCCCCGTTTTGGCCGCAGCCGGGCGCGGAGCGCGCTTTCCCTTCTCCCTGAGGGAGAAGGTGGCCCGGCGGAGTCGGGTCGGGTGAGGGATTCCGGCAGTGAAGTTTTGTCTGGCGTCGTCGACAACGAAACCCTTCACCCTCCCCACGCCTTCAGCGTCGAGCCCCTCCCTTTCCCTCTGGGAGAGGGGTTTCAGGTCGGGAGAGCGGTCGGATCGTCGGTGCTCGCCGCCACCCTTCTGTCCGCGTCCGGAGGGTCCAGTCCGCCTCGCCGTGATCGCATCGGACGTCTGATCGAACGGCTCAGGACAGGCGAAGACTTCAGCGCGACCCTCGCCGGGGCCCGGGTCGACGCGCGTGGCGCCGAGGTCGTCGTCGGGCGGGAGCCGGGGGAGTTTCGCCGCCGGACGCCGGATGATGCGCCGCTGACGCCGGGACAGGCCGCTGTCTGGGACGGGCGATACGAGATCGTGATCGCGGAACCGGGATGGACGGCCACCGCCGCCGCCGGACGACTGAACCGGCTCACCGACGCCGACCGGGCGATCATGGCGACGGCTCCGGCCTGGGCGCGCGCGGCCCTGCCCGTATTGATCCGGGACGATGGCGCTGGCCCGGTTCTGGCATGGCGAAAGGCCGAGGTACGGGCCCTGGCGCCGCGACGTCTGGCGCTTTTTCCGGGAGCGGCTATGCCGAATTCGGGGGGCGAAACGACGCAGGAGGCCGACCTCTTTCGAACGATCCATGGCGAAACGCCGCCCGCTGACCTATTTTCACACAAAGACCACCATTGCGGCCCAGGCTGAGGCCTTGCCGAAGGACCGAGAACAACAATGAACCTGCGTAACCTGGCGATCTGGGGCGTGATCCTGTTGGGTCTGGTGGCGATCTACGCCGCCATGAGCCAGAACGGCGGCCCCCTGGCCACCGCCAAGACCGGAGCGGCCGCCGCCCAGCGGCAAGAGGTCATCACCTATTCCAGGCTGGTGAGCGAGATCGAGGCCCGCAACGTCAAGGGTGTGGTCGTCAAGGGCGACCAGATCTCGGGCGAGCTGCGCAACGCCACTCGCTTCAGCGTCACCACCCCGCTGCAGAATGAGCAGCTGATCGAGGCCATCCGTCAGTCGGGCGCCCAGGTCGACGTCAAGACCACCCGCCAGTCGATCTGGATGAGCGCCCTTCTGGGTCTGCTGCCGATCCTGCTGCTGGTCGGCGTCTGGGTCTTCTTCATGCGCCAGATGCAGGGCGGGGCGCGCGGGGCCATGGGCTTCGGCAAGTCCAAGGCCAAGCTCCTGACCGAGCACAAGGGCCGCAAGACCTTCGACGACGTCGCCGGCGTGGACGAGGCCAAGGAAGAGCTGCAGGAGGTCGTCGACTTCCTGAAGGATCCGGGCAAGTTCCAGCGTCTGGGCGGCAAGATCCCCAAGGGCGCCCTGCTGGTGGGCCCTCCCGGTACGGGTAAGACCCTGCTGGCCCGCGCCGTCGCGGGCGAGGCGGGCGTGCCCTTCTTCTCCATCTCCGGCTCGGACTTCGTCGAGATGTTCGTCGGCGTCGGCGCCAGCCGCGTGCGCGACATGTTCGAACAAGCGAAGAAAAATGCTCCGTGCATCATCTTCATCGACGAGATCGATGCGGTCGGTCGTCACCGCGGTGCCGGTCTGGGCGGCGGCAATGACGAGCGCGAGCAGACCCTGAACCAGCTGCTGGTCGAGATGGACGGTTTCGAGGCCAATGAAGGCATCATCCTGATCGCCGCGACCAACCGTCCCGACGTTCTGGACCCGGCCCTGCTGCGTCCCGGCCGCTTCGACCGTCAGGTCGTGGTGCCCAACCCCGATGTGAACGGCCGCGAGAAGATCCTGCGCGTGCACATGAAGGACGTGCCCCTGGCCGCCGACGTCAACGTCAAGACCCTGGCGCGCGGCACCCCGGGCTTCTCGGGCGCCGATCTGGCCAATCTGGTCAACGAGGCCGCCCTGATGGCCGCCCGCAAGGACCGTCGCATGGTCACCCATCGCGACTTCGAGGACGCCAAGGACAAGGTCATGATGGGCGCCGAGCGCAAATCCATGGCCATGAACGAGGAAGAGAAGAAGCTGACCGCCTATCACGAGGGCGGGCACGCCATCGTGGCCATGAACGTCAAGATGGCCGACCCGGTGCACAAGGCGACCATCGTCCCTCGCGGTCAGGCCCTGGGCATGGTCATGCAGCTGCCGGAAGGCGACCGCTATTCGATGAAGTACCAGCAGATGGTTGATCGCATCGCCATCATGGCCGGCGGCCGCGTCGCCGAGGAGATCATCTTCGGCAAGGAGAACATCACCTCCGGCGCCTCGTCCGACATCACCCAGGCGACCAAGCTGGCCCGCCGCATGGTGACCCAGTGGGGCTTCTCCGACATCCTGGGCACCGTGGCCTATGGCGAGAACGAGCAGGAGGTCTTCCTCGGTCACTCGGTCGCGCGCAGCCAGAACATTTCGGAAGAGACCGCCCGGATCATCGATTCCGAGGTCAAGCGTCTGGTCACCGAAGGCTGGAACGAGGCCCGCCAGATTTTGACCGACAAGGCCGCCGATCTGGAGACCCTGGCCCAGGCCCTGCTCGAGTACGAGACCCTGTCGGGTCAGGAGATCAAGGACCTGCTGGAGAAGGGCGCCGCGCCGAATCGCGACGAGAACAACTTCCCCAACTCCGGCCCCTCGGTCTCCGTGCCGGTGACCCCCGTCGCCGACGGCGGCGTCACGGTCGACGTCCCGACCGTCCACTAGGCCTTCCAGAACCCGCCGCGGGCTTTCGCTCCGGCGGGTTCTTTTTGATGAACATGTTTGCATTATAAACAAGTCTATGAGATACGGCCTCATCCGAAACGGGAGGGGTCGCCATGTCGGCATCCGAAATCGATCGTTCCGAGCGCCTTCACGGCCTCGATGCGCTGCGGGGCGGGGCCCTGCTTCTGGGCGTGGTGCTCCACGCCTCCATGTCCTTCATGCCGGCGCCGATCTGGATCGTCTCTGACGATCAGCAGTCGATCGGGGCCGGGGTGCTGTTCTTCGCCATCCACATCTTCCGCATGGCGACCTTCTTCCTGCTGGCGGGCCTGTTCGCCCATATGATGCTGGGCCGGCGCGGCGTCGGCGGCTTCTTCAAGGACCGCTTCATCCGCATCGGCGGGCCTCTGGGCGTCTTCTGGACCCCGGTGATGGCGGCGATCATCGCCGTGCTGATCTGGAATGCGATCCGTCAGGCCGCCGGCGCCCCGATGGGCCCGCCGCCCCCGCCGCCGACCTACACCTGGCTGACGATCCCCCTGACCCATCTGTGGTTCCTGTGGGTGCTGATGCTGCTCTATGTCGCTGTCCTGATCCTGCGCGCGCCCTTTGCGATGCTGGACCGTAGCGGCGGCTGGGGCCGGACGGTCGACGGCCTGATGAGCGGACTGGCCACGCCCTGGGGCGCCGTCCTCCTCGCCGCGCCTCTGGCCGCCGCCCTGTGGGTCGAGCCGAACTGGGTCCCCTTCTTCGGCATCCCCACGCCCGATCATGGGCTGGTCCCGAACCTGTCCGCCTCCGTGGGCTTCGGTACGGTCTTCGGCTTCGGCTTCCTGCTGGACCGTCGCCGCGACCTGCTGGCGAAGCTGGAGGGCTGGGCGCCGGTGAACCTGATCCTCGCCGTCGTCGCGGGAACGGCTCTGCTTCTGCTGGCCGGCGGACCCGAGCCGTCCATCGTCCCCGTGACTGATCCGGCGACCAAGGCCATGGCCGCGGGCGCGCTGGGCATCGCCACCTTCGCCTCGGCCTTTGCGGCGGTGGGTCTGGCGCTGAAGCTCTTCTCCGGCCACAGCGCCCTGCGCCGCTACCTCGCCGACGCCTCCTACTGGATCTACATCGTCCACCTGCCGCTGGTCATGGTCGGACAGGTGCTGGTCCAGGACTGGGCCATGGTCTGGCCGGTCAAGCTGGCGGTCGTGGTCGCGGGCGTTCTGGCGGTCTCGGTGGCAAGCTATGAGCTCCTGATCCGCCACAGCTTCATGGGCCGCTGGCTCAACGGACGGCGCGTGCCCTGGCGGCACAAGCCGGACGCCGAACTCGCACCGGCCGAATAGCCCCGCCGAATAACTTGCCAACCCCGGCCGGCGCGTCCATCCGATGGAGGCGCCGGCCGCATCAGGAATCGCCCTCATGACCGACAAGTCCACGCCCGAAGCCGATCTGGCCTTCCTGCGCTCCGTCGTGACCGGCGGAGGCCCGGGCGGGCATCTGACGCTCGGCGTCGCCTATCTGGCCGGCGGGCTGCTGTATGGCGCCCAGTGCCTGTTCCACATCGGCCAGATCGCCGGCTGGATCCGCTGGCCGGACCTCGCCAATCTGGCGGTGGTCGTCGCGGTGCCCGTGGCCTTCTTCGTCATCCTGACCTGGGCCATTCTCGAGGACCGTAAGGTCCCCAAGCCGGGTCCGATGGTCACCCGCACCCTGAACGCGGCCTTCAGCGCCACGGGCATGGCCAATCTGGCGATCATCATCGTCTTCGGCGTCGGGTCCGCGCGCGATCATGACTTCGCCGTGTGGCTCTACTACGCGGCGGTGATCTTCGCCCTGCAGTCGGCGGCCTGGTTCGTCGCCTTTACCCTGAAGCGGACGCCGTGGATGTTGGCGGTCTCCATCGGCGGTTGGCTGACGGCGGTGGCGCTGGGCCTGACGGTGCGTCAGGCTCCGATCTATCTCGGCATCTGCACGGTCGCCCTGTTCCTGCTGTTCGCCCTGCCCGGATGGGTCATGCTGCGCGGCGCTCTCAATGCCCGCAAAGCCGCCTGAACCATGGGGCTGAACGATCTCGGACGGATCGACGAGGTCATCCACGGCCGCATGCGGCTGGGGATCATGGTCTATCTGGCTGACGCCGAGGTCGCCGACTTCACCGAGCTGAAGACAGTTCTGGAGGCGACCCAGGGCAATCTTTCCGTCCATATCAAGAAGCTGGAGGAGGCCGGCTATGTCGCCGTCGCCAAGAGCTTCGTGAACAACAAGCCCCTGACCCGGGTCTCCATCACCGACGAGGGCCGCAAGGCGTTCGCCGCCTATCTGGAGGCGCTGGGCGGGCTGATTGGCGGGCGCGGCTGATGGCGCCCGTCGTCGTCGATCCAAAGCATGTCCACGCCTTCGCGGACGAAGCCGCCTTCGAGGCCTGGCTGGCGAAGAACCACGACCGCGAGACCGAGGTCTGGATCCGCATCTACAAGGTCAAGTCGGGAGTGGCCTCGATCACCGTCAAGGAGGCGATCGATGTCTGCCTCTGCTGGGGCTGGATCGACGGGATCAAGAAGAGCTTCGACGAGGCCAGCTTCCTGCAGCGCTACACCCCGCGCGGAAAGAAGAGCGTCTGGAGCCAGGTCAATGTCGACAACGTCGCGCGCCTGACCGAGGCCGGTCGGATGACGGGTCACGGCCAGACGCACATTGAGGCGGCCAAGGCCGATGGCCGCTGGGACGCCGCCTATCGCATCAAGGGCTCGACCCTCCCGGACGACTTCGTGGCGGCGGCCAATGCCGTCCCTGAGGCGAGGGCGACGCTGGAAACCCTCAGCGCCCAGAACCGCTTCGCCCTGATCTTCCGACTTCAGGCTCTCAAGACCGAGGCGGGACGACAGAAGGCCATCGCCCGGTTCGTCGAGATGCTGGCGCGGGGTGAGACGATCTATCCGCAAGGGACGCCCAAATGAACCGCGTTCAGGTCATGGGCATCGTCAATGTCACCCCGGACAGCTTCTCGGACGGCGGGCGGCTGGCGACGGTGGAAGCGGCGGTGGCCCACGGGCTGTCGCTGGTCGAACAGGGCGCTGATGTCCTCGATATTGGCGGGGAGAGCACCCGGCCGGGCGCTGAGCCGGTCAATGTCGCCGAGGAGATCGCCCGCACCCTGCCGGTGATCGCGGGCGTCCGCGCACAGTGGGCGGGGCCGATCAGTATCGACACCCTGAAGCCCGAGGTGGCGCGCGCCGCCGTCGGCGCCGGAGCGACGATCTGGAACGACGTCTCGGCCCTCAGCTTTTCGCCCGACAGTCTGGCGACGGCGGCGGCCCTGCGCTGCGACGTGGTCCTGATGCATATGCAGGGCGAGCCGCGCACCATGCAGGCGGCGCCCGTCTATAATGACGTGGTCGCCGAGGTCGTCGGCTATCTGGCCGCGCGCGCGACGGCGGCGGTCAAGGCCGGGGTGGCCCGCGAGAAGATATGGCTGGATCCCGGCATCGGCTTTGGCAAGACCACGGCCCACAACCTGACCCTGACGGCGCGGCTGGAGGCGCTCGTCGATCTGGGCTTCCCCGTCCTCTACGCCGCCAGCCGCAAGCGGACGATCCTCGGCGTCGACGAGACCGCAACCGATCCCGCCGACCGGCTGGGCGGGTCGCTGGCCCTGATGCTGGAGGGGGCGCGGCGCGGGGCGAAGATGGTCCGCGTCCACGATGTGCGCGAGACGGTTCAGGCCCTGAAGCTGTGGGCGGCGGTCAGCTCGGCAGCCCCTAGGCCAGATTGATCTGCCACGAGACCCCGAACCGGTCCTGCACCCAGGCGAACCGCTTCGAGAAGCCGTAGTTTCCGGCCGGCATCATCGTCTTGCCGCTCTCGCCCAGCGCCGTGGCCAGGGCGTCGACCTCGGCCTCGGTCTCTACCGTCAGGAAGGTCGAGGTCGAGGGGGTGAAGGTGAAGTCGTGCACGGGCGGCGAGTCGTTGGCCATGATCTCCAGCCCGGCGATCGACAGTCGGGCCATGGCGACCTTGCCGTCCGGGCCCTTGTGCAGGGCGGACACGACGGCGCCCGGAATGACCTCTGCGTAGAAGGTCAGGGCCTCCTCACAATCGCCCTGGAACATCAGGAAGGGGGCGGCGGCGGTGATCATGGGTCAGCTCCGGAGGGTGGCGTCGGCGACGGCGGACAGGTTGTCGAGGATCATGGACCAGCCGGCGGCGCTGCGCTCGGCATAGGCGGCCCAGGCGGGAGCGAGGTCATGGCTCAGGACGACGACGCAGCCGTCTCCCTCGGGCGTGAAGGTCACGGTCACCCGGGTCGGCTCTTCCGGCGCTTCATCGACCCAGAAGTCGAAGACGATGCGAGTGGGGCGTTCGATCTCGACGAACCGGCCGAAATGCCGCGCCAGATCATCTCCCCGCCGTTCGAAGATGGCGAAGGCGCCGCCGACGACGGGGTCATAGTCGGTCTTCTCCATCACGCCAGCGGGCGTATGGAACAGCCACAGGCCGACCCGCGCCGGATCGAGGAAGGCGTCGAAGACCCGCTCGGGCGGATGGCGGAAGCGCTTCTCGACGCGGACTTCGACGGGATCGTTCATTCGCGCCAGCCTTCCGCATGATGGTCGGGATGGCGGTCGACGACGAAGCGGGGCTCGATCCCGTGCTCCAGCCAGATCTTGGCGCCGGCCAACACCAGGGCGAAGCCGCCGGTGGAATCCAGCGCCTTCGCCACGCCGTCGGCGTCATCGCTGAAGCCCCGGTTTTCGATCGTGACCCAGGTGTGATCGCCGCGCGCTTCGAACCACCATTCGACCTCGGTCGGGGCGGCGCGGGTGTCCCAGTCGATGAGGATGCGGCGGTCCGGCTCGACGGCTTTCACGACCACCTCGGTCGAGGCGCCGTACATGGCCCAGGTCCAGTCGACGATGGCGCCGGGGTCCAGCGCGCCGGTGCTGTCGGTGAACCAGAAGCGGGTCGTCACCGCCGGGTCGGCGAAGGCCCGAAACACCTCCGCCACCGGCCGGCGGATCAGCATCCCGGCGCTGGCGACGGGCGCGGTCACGCCGTCCGCCAGTCGTTCGAGTAGGGCCGTTCCTCGCCCGCGTTCGGGTTTTCGATACGCTCGGCATAGGCGTCGCGCAGGGCGAACCAGCGGTCCCAGCTCCACGGATGGCGCACGCCTTTGACGGCGTCCTCCAGCCCTTCCATATGATGCTGCCAGCCGGCGAGGACGTTCTTGCGCCCGCTCTCCCAGGTCGAGGGCACGCGGTGGGCGAGGATCAGGTGGGTGCCGTCGCCGTCGGGCTCCAGCCGCCAGGAGACGACCGAGTCGGGATTGCTGCCGAAGGTGTGCTCGAACAGGGTGTAGGGGCGCACGGTCAGGACCTCGTTCGACTGGCGGCGCTTCTCCGGGACGTCGGGCATGAAGTCATTGTCGGGCTGGCGGAAGTTCAACTCCATCCTGCCGCCCGGGACCGTGTCGATCTCCGCCTCGGCCAGCCAGCAGGCGAGGCCCTCCGGCGTGGTCAGGGCCTTCCAGACGCGCTCGGGCGAATGCCGCAGGCGGCGTTCGAAGCCGATGATCCAGCCGTCGCCGTCCTCGCGGATCGTGCCGGCGTCCGGGCCGGGCAGGGTCTGTGTCAGGGTGTCAGTCATTGCGGAAACTCCTTGTCCAGATGCGCTTCAAGGGCGTCGAGCTTGTCGCTCCAGAAGCGGCGATAGGGGGCGAGCCAGGCGTCCAGCTCGGCCAGGGGGGCGGGGTTCAGGCGATAGAGGCGGCGGTTGGCGTCCTTGCGGACCGTCACCAGCCCGGCGGCGCGCAGCACGCCGAGGTGCTTCGACACCGCCGGCTGGCTGATCGGCAGGGCGGCGACGAAGTCCCCGGCGGGGCGTTCGCCGTCGCGCAACAGACCCATGATGGCCATGCGGTTCGGTTCGGACAGGGCGAGGAGGGCGTCATGCATGTGAATAACTAATCAGCTATATAGCCATAATGCAATATATGATTTTCTTGCCCTTGGTCGGGGGCTGACGCATCAGGACGGCATGACCGCCGAATCCTCCCAGATGCCTTCCGAGAAGCCCGGCCGCGTCCTGATCATCGCCGGCTCGGACTCGGGCGGCGGGGCCGGGATCCAGGCCGACATCAAGGCCGTGACCATGCTGGGCGCCTATGCGGCGACCGCCATCACGGCCATCACGGTTCAGAATACGCTGGGCGTGACAGGGGTGTTCCCCCTGCCGCTCGACCTCATCGAACAGCAGGCGCGGGCCGTGCTGGACGACATCGGCGCAGACGCCATCAAGACCGGCATGCTGGGCACGGCCGAGACGGTCGAGCGCGTCGCCGCCATCCTGGATACGTCCGACGCCGCCGTGGTCGTCGATCCGGTCATGGTGGCCAAGGGTGGAGCCTCGCTGCTGGCCAATGATGCGGTCGAGGCGGTCAAACGGCTGATGGTCCCGCGCGCGACCCTGCTCACCCCCAACGCCCCCGAGGCCGAGGCCCTGACCGGGCTGACGGTTTCCGATCTGGACGGCCAGCGCCGCGCCGGCGAGGCCCTGCTGGCCATGGGCGCGAAGGCGGTGCTGATGAAGGGTGGCCATGTCGACGGGCCGACGGTGATCGACCTCCTGATGACCCCGTCCGGCGAGACCCTGCTGGAGGGGCCGCGCATCGACACGACCAGCACCCATGGCACCGGCTGCACCCTGGCCAGCGCCTGCGCGGCGGGTCTGGCGAAAGGTTTGCCGCTGGAGGTCGCGGTCGCCGAGGCCTGGGCCTATGTCGCCGAGGCTATCCGCCGCGCGCCGGGACTGGGCCACGGCCACGGCCCCCTGGATCATGGCTGGCCGGTGAGGGGACGATGAGCGATCTGGAACAACGGCTGATCGAGATCGTCCGGAACTATCCAGACCTTATGCACGTCATGACCGCCGTGAGGTCTCTTGACCTGCCCGACTGGCTGATCTTTTCCGGCTCGGTCTATCAGAGCGTCTGGAATGCACAGACAGGTCGTGAGCCGGGCTATGGCGTCAACGATTTCGACCTCGGCTATTTTGACACGGACACCAGCTGGGACGCCGAGGACGTGGTGATCAAGCGCGTCGCCGCCGCCTTTGACGAGCCGCTGCGCAGTCGGGTCGAGGCCCGCAACCAGTGCCGGGTGCCGATCTGGTTCAGGTCCAAGTTCGGCGAGGACTACGATTCGATCGCCTGCACCGCCGAAGCCCTGCCGCGCTTCGTCGCTCCGGCCTTCGCGGTCGGTGTCCGGCTGGAGGCGGATGACAGCATCACCATCGTCGCCCCGTTCGGTCTGGAGGACGCCTTCGACCTGGTCGTGCGTCCCAACCCGGATCGGCCCCTCGCCAAGGACTGGGCGAAGATCGCCACCAAGATTAAGACGCGCTGGCCCGAGGTGTCGGTGGCTGAGGTCCAGGTGGCCCTTACCGCGTCCTGACTTTTCGCGTATCGTTGTTCCCTGTCGTATGCGAGGGGGGAAGACGCGATGACGATGACGGCCGCGCCGGTGGCGGTGAAGGAGCGGTTCGGCTCCATGGATGTGCTGCGGGGCGTCGCGGTCTGCGGCATCCTGCTGATGAACATCCCCTTCATGGGCATGCTGGGCGACTCGGGGCGACCGCCGCTGCCCGCCGCGCCCAACCTGGACTGGATCGCCTTCACGATCCAGGACGTCGTCTTCTCCGGGTCGATGCGGGGGATGTTCACCCTGCTCTTCGGGGCCGGGATGCTGATCATGCTGCGCCGCGCGGACGAGCCGGGCGGCGAGAATGCGATCTCGGCCTATCTGACGCGCTGCTTCGCCCTGATCCTGCTGGGGGTAGCCAACTTCGCGATCTTCCTGTGGCCCGGCGAGATTCTGTTCGCCTATGGCGTGGTCGGTCTGGCCCTGCTCCTGTTCAGGAAAGCGCCGCCCCGGCTGCTGCTGACGGCGGCGGCGGCCTCGCTGGTGGTCCTGACCCTGAGCTTCGCCATCCCGGTGATCGACCGGGCCGCCGCCCTGCGCGACGCCCCCGCCGCGGCTGCCGCCAAGGCCGAGGGCAAGACCCTGACGGACGATCAGAAGGCCGCGTTGAAGATGCAGGCGCGGGGCGCCGAGGTCATGCGACCGCCCGCCGCCAAGCTGGAGAAGGAGCGCCAACAGCGCACCAGCTTCCCTGGGGTCGTGGTCTGGAGCACCAAATTCTGGGCCCAGTTCAATCTCAGCCGCAACGGTATCTTCGGCCTGCTGGAAAGCCTCGGCTTCATGCTGATCGGCATGGCCCTGTTCCAGAAGGGCTATCTGACCGGCCAGAAGCCGCTCAAGGTCTATGTCGGGCTGATGGTGGGGGGTTACGGCCTGGGTCTGGCCATACGGGGTGTTCAGGCCTTCTGCGCCTGGACGACGGCCTATGAGCTGAACCCGTACCAGATGCTCTGGGGCGCCTTTCTGTACGAGGTCGGGCGACTGCCGATGACGATCGGGCTGCTGGGTCTGGTCATGACCCTCTATCAGGTGGACGCCTTCGGCAGACTGGCCGACGGCATCAAGGCTATCGGCCGCATGGCCCTGACCAACTATGTCGGCCAGTCAGTGATCACGGCGATCCTGTTCTACGCCTTCGGCCTGCTCGGAAAGTTCGGCTTCGCCCAGCTGATGGGGATCGCCGCCCTGATCTGGATCGCCCAGGGGATCTTCAGCGTCCTGTGGCTCAGGGTCTTCGAGATGGGACCGCTGGAATGGCTGCTGCGCATGCTGACCTATGGTCAGAAGACTCCCATTCCCCGGGTCACGCCGGCCCCGGCGGCGGTCCCGGCGCCGGCGGAATAGGGCTTCGGGTTTTCAGTCTGCCACCGCTGGTCTAGGCAACGACCATGCGCCAGTGGACCATCGACGCCTTCGCCGACCGACCCTTCATGGGCAATCCGGCCTGTGTGGTCGAGCCGTTCGACGTCTGGCCCGCCGACGGCTGGATGCAGGCCCTGGCCATGGAGAACAACCAGTCGGAGACGGCCTTCCTGCGCCGGACGGCCGATCCGTCCCGTTTCGACCTGCGCTGGTTCACCCCGGCGATGGAGGTCGATCTGTGCGGCCATGCCACCCTGGCCTCCGGCGCGGCCCTGATGACGGAGATCCACCCCGAACTGACCGCTGTCAGCTTTGACACCCGGTCAGGCCGCCTGATCGTCCGCAAGGCGGCCAAGGGCTTCGAAATGGATCTGCCGGCCGATCCGCCTCGCCGCACCGGTCCGGTCGAGGGGCTGGCCCAGGCTCTGGGGGTCGAACCGGTCGAGGTCTGGGCGGGCCGTTATCTGGTGGCGCTCCTGCCGGATGCGGCGGCGGTGCGGGCCTGTGCACCCGACTTCAAGGCTTTGAGCGGCTTACAGGGCGAGGCCGGGGAGGGTGGTCAGGTGATTGTCGCGGCCCTGTCAGGTACGGGTCTGTCGGATCAGGATGACGTCGATGTCGTCGACCGCTTCTTCGGCCCCGGCTGCGGTATCGACGAGGACCCGGCGACGGGATCGGCCCACTGCATCCTCGCGCCTCTCTACGCCGACCGGCTGGAGCGTTCTGTGGTCAGCTTCCGGCAGATCTATCCGGGCCGGGGCGCGCGCTTCGAGACCGAGGTCGCAGGCGGTCGGGTCCTGATCCGGGGGCGGGCGGTGACCGTGATCGAGAGCCGGCTGCGGCTGCAGCCCTGACTGAACAGCGAAAGGGCGCGACCCTTTCGGATCGCGCCCTCTGTTTTCAGACCGGATGGTCCGGATTAGCCGCGACGCCAGTTAGCCCCGGCGATTGTCGCGGTCGTTGCGCTCGTAGCGGATCTGGGCCGACAGGCGGTCGAAACGGCGATCCAGATCGGCGCGTTCCCAGGCGCTCAGACCGCCGCGGCGGTAGTTCGCCTCAAGACGGACAAGGCCGTTGAACTCGGCGCGCAGCCGACCGGCTTCACGGCGGCTCAGCGAACCGTCGCGCAGACCCCGATCGATGCGGCGGTCCAGATTGACCTGACGCTGGTTGATCGACTGCCAGCTGCCGTAGCCGGTGGAGACGACGGGCGGGCGGTTCGGGCCGTGGTTCGGGCCGTAAGGGCCATGATAGGACTGGGCGGCGGCGGGGATGGCGGCGGCCGACGTCGCGGCCAGAACCAGGGCGGGGACAATCATCTTCTTGAACATCGGATCACTCCTCGGTGTTTCTGTTCGTCGGGGGCCGGGTGGCCAGCGATGACTGCAGATAACCACCCCCCGGCTGAGCCCGACCTGAACAGGCCGCGTCAGGTTCGGTTCATGTGCGTGACAAATGCGCAAGACTGACATTGGTGGGATGTGCGAACCCCTTCGACATCCCGACAAACCGCCTTACAGTGCCGTTCAGGCCTCGTTCAGGGCCAGTGACGCATAAACACCTCCATCATGACCCGCGCTCTCGCCATCACCCTGGCTTTTCTTGTCGCCGCCGCGCCCTTCAGCGCCGCGTCCGCGCAGGATCGTGGCAATCGCGGAGACGACCGTGGCCCGCGTCAGGAACAGTCCCGTGATCAGGGCCGGGAAGGCCGTCAGATCAGCGAGGCCCAGGCCCAGTCCATCGCCCAGTCCCGCGCGCGCGGCGCCCGCTTCGTCGGCTCGCGCGGCCTGCAGGGCGGCTCCTATGTCTTCGTTTTCGACGACAATGGGCGGATCTTCCAGATCTCGGTCTCGGCCAGCGGAAATTGAACCCAGGTTTCGGGAGCTTCTGAATGCGTATTCTTCTGGTCGAGGACGACGTCGATCTGTCGCGTCAGCTGAAACAGGCGCTGGGCGACGCCGGCTATGCGGTCGATCACGCCGCTGACGGCGAGGAAGCCCACTTCCTCGGCGACACCGAACCCTATGACGTCGTGGTGCTGGACCTCGGCCTGCCCAAGATCGACGGCGTCTCGGTGCTGGAGCGCTGGCGTCGCGACGGCAAGACCACGCCGGTGCTGATCCTGACAGCGCGAGGCGCCTGGTCGGACAAGGTCTCGGGCTTCGACGCGGGCGCCGACGACTATCTGACCAAACCTTTCCACACCGAGGAACTGCTGGCCCGTCTGCGCGCCCTGTTGCGGCGCTCGGCGGGCATCGCCTCGGCGACCCTGTCGTGCGGCGGCCTGCGTCTCGACCCGCGCGCGGCCCGGGCCACGGTCAACGGCGAGCCCCTGCGCCTGACTTCGCTGGAATACCGGCTGCTGCATTACATGATGATGCATCAAGGCCGGGTCATCAGCCGGACGGAGCTGGTCGAGCACCTCTACGACCAGGACTTCGACCGCGATTCCAACACCATCGAGGTCTTCATCGGCCGGGTGCGCAAGAAGGTCGGGCCTGACCGCATCGAGACCGTGCGCGGCCTCGGTTACCGTCTGACGCCCCTGCCCGGCGAATCCGAAGCGGCGTGAGCGAAACTCCGCTCAGCGAAGCCGCGTCCGAGCCGGCCAAGCCGTCTGGTCCTGCAGATTGGGGGCGCTGGTTCGGGCGGCCCGGCCGCAGCCTCACCCGGCGCCTGATCCTTCTCGCCTGCGGCTGGATCGCCCTGGCCCTGATCCTGACCGGCGGCGTCCTGACCAGCCAATATCAGGAAAGCGCGCTTCGGCGGCTCGGCTTCATGCTGGGCGACACCATCGACGAGGTGGTGCTGGCCACCACCGCCACCCCGGACGGCGGCGTCCATGTCGACGAGATCAAGGACGCCCCGACGCTGCGCGGCCTGTCCGGCAAATACTGGATGATCGCCGAATACGACGAACAGGGCGGCTTGCGCGTCATCGAGCGGTCGCCGTCGCTGGCGGGCGAGACCCTGTTCATCGATCCCGAACTGCCCAGGCGGTTGAAGTCCGAGTTCGGCATCCTGATTACCTACAACGACCTCGTCGGGGTGCTCAGGCCCGCGCACAGCCAGCCCTTACGCGTCGCCGCCAGCCTGAAATCCATCCCCGACCGGTCGGCGCCCCTCGTCTTCATGGCGGGCATCGACCGGTCCGACATCGATCTCGATACGCGTCAGTTCGCGACCTTTACCTGGACGGCCCTGTTGATCCTCGGCCTAGGCCTGGTGGTCGCCGTCTTCCTGCAGGTTCAGATCGGCCTGCGCCCCCTGTTCGGGCTGAGGAACGAGATCATCAATGTCCGCAAGGGCAAGGCGGCGCGGATCGAGCGCGCCTATCCACTGGAAATCGCCCCCCTGGCCGAGCAGGTGAACCGGCTGCTGGACCATAATCAGGAGGTGGTTGAGCGTCAGCGCACCCACGTCGGCAACCTGGCTCACGCCTTGAAGACCCCGCTGTCGGTCATGCTGGCCGAGGCCTCGGACCCGCAGAGCGACCGGGACAAGATGGCCGATCTGGTCCGCCGCCAGACCGAGGTGATGAAGGGTCAGGTCGACCATCACCTGCGCCGCGCCCGCGCCGCCGCTCGCGCCGCCCACGGCCTGGGCGAACGCACGCCTGTTGGGGAGGTGATCGACGAACTGGCGGTGATGCTGGAGCGGGTCTTCCAGTCCAAGGACGTGGAGATCGACTGGCGCGCGCCTGACGAACTCGGCTTCCTCGGCGAGCGGCAGGACCTGCAAGAGATTCTGGGCAATCTGATCGAGAACGCCTGCAAATGGTGCAAGCGTCGGGTCCGGGTCTCGGCCGGCTCCAGCGGCCTCGGCCAGATGATCGTGGTGGTCGAGGACGACGGCCCCGGGCTGCCCGAGGACCAGCGCGAAACGGCCATGAAACGCGGCCAGCGCATGGACGAGGACGCGCCCGGATCGGGCCTCGGCCTGTCGATCGTCGACGACCTGACGCGCGCCTACGGCGGCCGTCTAACCCTGGCGGCCAGCGACATGGGGGGGCTGAAGGCCATCCTTGAGTTGCCGGCGGCCGAGGCCTAACCCGTTAAGGTTCCTACGTAATCCGTTAACCCTGCGCTCGTATTCTGGACGCTGACAGGCGTTTACGTGGGGTAGAGTCTGAATGGCCGAACTGTCGGTCGCTCATCGTATGGCCCTGGCCCAGGTGGTCGAGGGGGTTCCGGCATGCCCGGCGACAAGGCGC
>Ga0209630_10001303_pt1 | contig 27028 bp, 20 predicted proteins | sample COG_01_FD_184745 | JGI IMG/M metagenome (GOLD analysis project Ga0209630, IMG submission 184745) | Pelagic Microbial community sample from North Sea - COGITO 998_met_01 (SPAdes) (version 2) | ecosystem: Environmental > Aquatic > Marine > Neritic zone/Coastal water | place: Helgoland, sampling... | reverse complement strand
AATCTGGTCATTTGAAAAGGCACATGCGTATTCACACGAACGAAAAACCGTACGAGTGCGATGTGTGCGAGAAGCGTTTTACTCAATCTAGTAGTTTGAAAGCCCACATGCGTACTTATCATTAGCTATTTTATATAGTCCTGGTGCACACAAACCCGTTTGATTTATTACATACCGAACAAATCAAACGAACAAATTTGGGGAATTCTAATAAGTCAATTGGGACCTTCCAGCCTTCCTTCGTCAGCTTCCTCGCCGTCCCTGTTCCTTCTTTTTGTCTCCCTACTCATATAAGTCTATTTTTACGCTTCAACGTGCCTTCAATTTTTACTGTGTCATCATTTTGTCGCCGCTTCTTCTATCTCGAAAGGATCTCTAGCGCACTGTTGCAAAAACAGCTCGTACGGATACTTCTTTCCGTAATACTTCTTCAATATCCTTTTACCGCGAGTGATTAAATCCGAGTCTTTCATGACCAATGCGGCGTTGAGCGCTTGTTTATCTTGCTGCGTTCCTTGGTCTCCTCCTCGATATTTGACCAAACGTTTGACGAATAATAATCGCAAAATTTCCCAAGCGATGCTGATATCGTCCTCGTCGATGCCTTCGCACCGTAAAATCAACGAGTGTAACGCTAACGTTTGGTATTCGCACGCATACTCAAACTGCTCGGCTTGGACTAACTGCGCGGCGATATCAAAGCACGCTTTCCCGAATACTTGCATTCTGCGAATGTCTAATTTAAAATTCGACAGCGCCTCGAGAACTTCACGAGTTTCGTATTTACCACTTTCCACGTAGTTCTGTATTAAATCCCCGACGACCTTCTCTTTTTGTTTCGCTGCGATCATTTTCGATTCCATGTCAGCGCCGAGTTGCGCCGCTTCGGAAAGACACGTCGGACATCGACAGATGAATTGATGCGTTCGCTTCAATTCTGTTCGTCGTTCGTCTATGTTGCCCGAATGAAAGATTGGCCCGTACGAGACCGTAATCTCTTCGCCTTTTCGAATTGGTTTATATGCTCTGATTGTAATTTTATTCTGTTCTTCGCTCGTGGTGAAAATCTCAGCTGTTTCGCTTCTCGTCACCGACCGAGAGGTGGACGGTCCAGCATGTCTTCTCGCCGAAAATTCGTCTTCGTTTTCTTCTTCTCGTTGTCTTTGCTGCTCTGTTTCCAACCTCCTCTCCTCTTCCTCATCTCCGCTAAAACTTGCAAACGCGTTTGGCAAACACGAGTGGTTCACCGCGCTTGCCATGATAAACACCCCAACCGCTAGCGTCTTCTCCTCCCCAATCTCTATGTATGCATCCACCAAATCCGCCGCATCCATGTTCCTATATACCTGAGGCGTCAACATGACCACATCTTTTCTCGTCAGTGTTTTCACTCGAAAAGAATTCAACGTGCACCTATTCACGATCCCGACGATATCGTCCACCTCGAATCCGCCGTCTAATATCGAATGTCCTCTCATGCTCGTATAAAACTTATTCGCGATCAACTCGTCCCTTAATATTGCTCGATCGTAATCTAATTCTCGCATCACCGTTAAATCCGCGAAAGTTCGTTTCATTTGCCTCATTTTTTCGTCCCTGAAAGTGTTGCCTCGTAAATCTGTTTTTTTTATCGTCTGTATCGTCTTCCCAATCGCTCTTTGTATGAAAGAAAAATAGCACTCCGGATCTTCCTCGCCTTCGCCGAACGCGAACGGCGCCTCTCTCAAGATGATGTCCCCGGGTTTGTACTCCTTCGACGCGATTAAAGAATTACCAAAGGATGCTTTTTTTTGAATCTCCACTCGTTGCTTTTTCTTTTGCTTGTTGTTGCTCTTCGTAGAAGTGTTCTTGTTCGAAGGAGAGGAAGAGGAGGAAGTCATGATGATGTTTATTATTGTTTTTGGTCGTCGTTTAAAGATGCTATTATAACTACTCTAGTATATTTATTCCATCCCCCAGTCTTCGTCGATGTCTGAATCCGAGTCTTCTTTCTTATCAACAGTAGTCGTAGTCGTAGTCGTAGGAACGACAGGTGAAGACGGAAGAGGAGTTTTTGATTTTTGTGACGACGACGGAAACGACTCCTTATGAGAAGAGGAGGACTTTTTCTCTTCTTCTTTCGCCACCTTGGATGATGATGCTACTTTTTTTACGTTTTCTTTCTTTCTACCATCATCACCACCACCACCACTACCACCGTTGTTGTTGCTGTTGTTGTTGCTGCTGCTCTTCGTTTTCTTCTCTTTCTCCTTTTCTTTCTTTTCTCCTCCTCCTCCTTTTGGTTTCGGAAGAGCGGGACCGCCGCTGCTGCTACTGCTTGTTGTTGTTGCTGTTGTTGTTGTTTTCGATGCTGGCTTTGATACGTCTTCTTCCTTCTTCTTCGCCGCGGGAGCCGGAGGAGGAGGAACGGGAGGAACAGGAGGAGGAGAAGGAGGAAGAGGAGGAGGAGGAGGAGGAGCAGCCGGAGGATAAATTTTTGTCCTCAACGTTTGGACGGCGAAGAAATACCTTCGCCAAAAGTCGTCCTCGTCGACGATTAGCGGGACAATCCTTCCTCTCAACTCTCGCATGAACGGCACTTCTTTTAAAACGGCGTCGATATCTTCTCGAGCGTTTTCTAACGTCCAATTTTTATTAAACTCTTGGAAGAGGACGTCGTCGTCTTCGGGCGCTTCGCAGTACGTGCCAGAATCGCGTTGGATGGAGGATACGCCTTTGAGAAATTCCTGCTCTTTGATTTCTTTTTCGGAGAGTTCTTTTGAAGCGCCGTTGTTTTTGTTTTTGCTGTTTGCGTTTCTGGCGTTCGGGTCGTCCTTGTTCTTGTTTGAGGACGAAGAGGCAACTCCAACTCCACTCCTCGCCAGCGCGTTCTTCAACCGCTGCCTGTCGCTCTCTACTTGCGCTTGTTTAATCGTTTCTTTCACCTGCGAAAATAAGTTCCCGGTAAACTTCGCCGCGTTTCTCCCGAACTGTTCGATCTTCTCCCCGGCTTTTTCCAAAGACTCTTGGACGAGAACCAAATCGTCGTCGCTGTAGTCCTCGTCTTCATCTTCTTCGTCCGAATCATACAACATCCCTTGTTCTTTCAACTTTTTCTTCTTCTCTTCTCGTTCTTCTCTCTTTCTCTGTCTCGTTCCTTCCGAATCATCATCATCATCTAAATTATCATCATCTGAATCCTCCTCCTCGTCGTCCGATCCCATCGCTTTCGTAAAATCCTCTTTTATTTCCTCCTTCAACTCTTTGAAATCTTCCTTCAACTCGTTCGCTAATATCGCGACTTCTTCTCTCGTTTTCTGCAAAGTCGATTTCGAGAACTCCATGGCTTTTTTCGTGTAGTCTTTGGTGAAGTTGAACGCGTTTTGCGCCGCGATTAATAATTCATCATCATCATCATCCTCTTCTTCTTCTTCTTCATCTTTGTTTTCTATTGTTGGTGATGATTCGTCCTTCTTCTTCTTCTTCTTCTTCTCATTGTTCTTCTTTGTCGTCGTTGTTTTCCTCTCTTCCTCTCCGTCTTCTTCTTCTTCGTCCGAAGAAGACTCCAGGAATAAATCTCCCACTTGCTTCAGTAAATTCATATGGTCAGAGTTCACACAGCAGCAGCGCGTTTTAAATGAATAATAATACTAGTAATAATACTATAATAACTCGTTGTGAAGAAGAGAATATAACAGAGAGATGTTCTTTGGAGTAAAGAGAGAGAGAGAGAGTTGTTCGTATTGAGCGAAGGTCTCGTCAAAATGAGTGATGATGTTTTTAGGGGAATGCACCCCCCCCAAAAAAAATCTCGCCTTTGCCCAAAAACAAACAAAACAAGGAAAAAAAGCAAAACGTCTCTCTGTTTCCTCTCCTCTCTTTTCTTTTCTCTCTTTTCTCTCAAAGTTTCCTCACAACGAAAAACTTCTTCCCACCTTTCTCAGTTGCTCTCGTTTTCATTTGAAGCGCAAGACGCACCTCTCATCTCTCAGAGCACAGTTTAGAGCGCACACATCATCGCGCGCGGAAGAGAGACACCTCCTCTCTGTTGTTCTCTGTTCCTTCAATACTACTATAAAGAGTGTTTTGAGAGAAAAGAGAGAGAGAAGAGAGCGCGTTGTTTGTGGTTAGAGTTGCGTGCATCGTTTTGATTGGAGAAAAAAGCACGCGCAGGTGATTAACGAATCGACATCTCATTTGTTTTTTTCTTTCCAAAAGCGAATCTCATCGCGCATCCCATCGACCGACGACGGACGGTGGCATCGCGAAAAAGTCTCGCAGGTCGCGTCGTGGGGTCGTGCGCGCGCGTGCGACAAGAATCAGAAAGAAGAAGAATGCCGGCGAGGAGAACGACGACGACGACGCTCGAGAAGACAAAGAAGAACACGAATACTACAAATACTACTAATCATACCGACGTGATAAACGACGAAGAAAAGACTACTCAAACGAAAAAAGGAGAGAAAAAGAAGCAAAAAAGTCAACAAAAACAACGAAAATGTCTTTCTCGCGAGGAAAAAAAAAATGTTCAAAAGCGATCTTCTTCTTCTTCTTTCTCGAGGTCTTCTTTGTTGTATTCCAAAGATCCTCTGAAAACTCTGCAGACGAGCGAAGAGGATAAAGAAGAGTTTGTCAATTTTCTTCTCAAGGAAGAAGAAGAAGAAGAAGACAACGACACGATTTCTCTCCAAGTTTCCATGCAGTTCGTCCGGGACGCGGTGAGAGAATATCCAGGAGTGAAACTGAACAAGGAGTTGTTGGAAGATACGGAAGCGGCGCTGGCGTTTTTCGGAGGCGGCGACCGAGGCGGCGGGTTTTTTATCGAAGAAGAAGAAGAAGAAGATGATGACGATACTGGAAACGAAAATGAGCTCAAGCAACCTCGTCGTCGTCTTCAAAACTTTCTGAAGCTGGAAGACTTTGAGGAGATGATCGATGAGACAACTGGAGCGAGAACGGTGTTGTTGACGATACCGTCGTCGAAAGAAGAAGACGCGGCGGGGACGAAAAGGACCGTTTTGTTGAACACGTTGAAAATATCGGAACAGAATCGAGAGATTGGCGAACGCGAGGAGAGAGCACGAAGAGAAGATTTGTTGGAGGCGAAAAAAAAGTTGGTGAGCCAAGCAAACACGACGGCGGCGGCGAAAGGGAAGACGACTTCGAGTGGTGGCGTTGGGAAGAAGAAGGCTGGGACGAAGAGCAGCGCGGCGGCGATAAAGAAGAAGAAGGACGACGACGAAGGAGAGATGAAAATCGGCGGAGAAGACAAAGACGAGGATAAACAAGAAGAAAAGGATGAAATCTCCCCCGACGGCGACGACATTCTCTCTGGAAGCTGCGCGGCAACGAGACGCTTCAACTCTGGCAAGTTTCAGTTGGACCAATCCAAGAAGATTCACGGCGCCATCGCAGACGATAAGGTGTTCAAATTTTTGAGAGAGTTCAAGAAGGAAGTGTACGAAACGTATCGGTTGCGCTCGTTGGTCGAGAAGATGGATTTTTCTAGCGACGACGATATGAATCAGAAAAGTGACGATCGCGAAAACGTGCTCGAGTGCATTCGAATCTGGATTAACATGCGCGGGATGGTCGTCTCCGCGCGACTGGCGTTGATCGAGCGAGAGAAATTCTTGAAAGACTGCGAAGCGATGACAAAATTTGCTTCAGACTATCGTAAAGACACAAAAGCGGTGTCAAAAGCACCCGTACCGACGGAAAAAGCGACGACTGTTGTTGCTCCTTCGAAGATGAAAGCAACGGACGCGACGACGACGACGATTTTGAAAGAGATTCCAACGTACAGCATCGCGAACCGCTCGCTATCGTCGTGGTCGATTCTTCTCAATGAAGACGACGAAGGGCTTCTCGACGATGAATACGTCGAGAAAAACGATATCGACGACGATATCGACGACGACGACAACCAGCACGTGCTCACGATTGAAGACCAACTTGAGAGCGAGATCAAGACGTACGAGCAAGAGCAAACGTTTAACCAGATGATCATCAAAGGGCATCTTGCGCACGTGACGCCGGCCGGGGAGGAGTTTCGCGACGCGACCGCAAAACTTGAAAAAGCGCTCGAAAAAGTTCTCCGTTCTCCGTCGCTGAGTACGAAGACCTCGCACGACCGCGACCGGTTACTCGCGTCCACGAAATGGTCCGCGGATCAAACCATGGTCTTTGACGATCTCATTTTACTGTGCGACAACGCGTATTTTCCATCGAATGAAAAGGCGTGTAAAGCCGCGGACGATATCAATCGCCACGTGTTGTATCGCGCCGTATCGGTTTTGAAGAAAGCGTTCGAGATACTCTCGGATTTCGTCGACAAAGATCTCGTCGTCGGCGGCTTCAAAAAGTCAGCGGCGCGACTCTTCTCGTCCGCGCTCGAACAGACGTATAGGCGTCAATTTTCAAACATGTTGAACAACATCCTCGATCCGTACGATACGTTAATCGATTACGGAGCCGAGACGAAACTATTAATGTTTGTGCGCATGCGCGTGACGAATGCGATGGAAATCGATAGCGCTTTGAGAGAAAGAGCGCATCAAACGGTAATATCTGCGTGCTTGGAACAAATGTTGAGCGGGAAATTTGACCAGTTTTCGAGGCAAAAGACGGAAAAGTTCATCGAGGAGCTCTTGTTCGAAGAAGAAACGGAAGAAGAGGAGAAGAAGAAGAAGAAAGCCGCGAAATCGTCCTCCTCGTCGTCGAAAAAGAAGAAGAAGAAAAGCAACAAGGCGGGCAAAGATACGCCGGCGCCGGTCTCCGAGAAGAAGGAAGAAGTCTCGGATAAAGAAGACGACGACGAGAAAGAAGAAGAAGGAGAAGAAGGAAAAGAAGAAGAACAAGGAAAAGAAGAGGTTACTCTTACTCCTACTCTCGTTGTTCCAGTCGCTTTGCAAGAGTCCGAAGAATTCATGGAAGAAGAAAACCTCGAGGCTTGGCAAGAGGTGAAAAAAGTGCGCGGCGCCAAGACTTCCCCTTCTTCTGTCATCGTCGCTCCGAAAGATCTCGTTTTATCGAAAGTCAAGATTTCGCCTGTGAAGAAGATACCTGCGGCAAAGCAGCAGCAACAGCAGAGGAGCGAATTATCTTCATCGCCTCCGTTGCCAAAGTCGCCACCGCCGAAAGAAGTCGTCACCGCCGCGGTCGAGAAGAAGAGAGAGGTGACGAGACGAGCGCTGTTTGTCGATACTCTCAAGAAGAACGAAACAGCACCGGCTCCCACTGTTGTAGTCGAAGAAGAGACGAAAGAGGAAAAACAAGAAGAAGCTCGAGAAGAAGAAGAAGAAGAAGAGCAGCAGCAGCAGAAAGTTGCGGACGACAAAGAAGAAAGCAACGATACGTACGTCGTGCGAAGCGTTTCGGACATTGAACAGTCTTTCTGCGCCGCGTCAAATCCTCCACCAGATCAACAACAGCACTACCATCATCATCATCAACACTACCAACCACCACTTCCGCAAATGCCACCACCACAGATGGTTGACGGTCAAAGAGTCATTTTTGTGCCGATGATTATTCCCGATAGTGGGAGTATGCCGCATCCGATGCCGTTTGGAATGCACCATCATCATTCGATGGCGCCTCCGCTTCCTCCGCCGATGCCTCGGCTTCCGGATACCTCCGAAGCGGTTGTTTCGATGTACAACAAGTTCTACCATGACGTCATGATGCAGCAGCAGTATCCACCACCACCACCAACGCAAAGATCGTCGTCGTCGAACATTGGAGCAGCAACGAACGAAGCGGTGAGCGATACGGCGAGTACCGCGTCAGACGACCACCCGTGCGCAGCCGCGGTGAAGTCTTCTTCCTCTTCTCCTTCTTCTTCTACTTCACCGCCACTTCCTAAAACGCCACCACCAAAAGGTCAGCAACAGATGATTCAGCATCATAAATCGGCCTCTTCTTCGCCTTCTATATCGCCAAGTGCATCTTCGTCTTCAATTCGCATTCCTTCGCCTCGTCCTATCGATCTGGCGAGAATTTCATCTGCGGCGTTTCCAAAGCCGCGACGATCATCGAGAGAGTATAGGAGAGACAATCATCAGCATAATCACGGAAACGATTCCAACGATGATCGTAATAGTAATTCGAAAAGAGAAGAAGAGTTTCCAGCGCTTTCTAAGGATAAGAACGGCGGAAAAGCGTCAAATGTCATGTCGCTCGCGAAATCGAACAAGTCGTGGGCGGAAGCGCAGATGGAGTTGAAGGGCACGAGTTTACCTTCGTTGACGTCGTCGCCGATGAAGCCACCGTCGCTACCGCAGCAACACCATCAAATACAACGTCAGGTCGCGTGAAAAAGTGAAAGAGAGAGCGCGCGTGTTTATATTATTTTTTACCGGTACAAAGCGAGAGACATATTTTTTAATACAGCTACGATTACAATATTTCTACGGTGGGCCACGACCCGTCGCAGTAATTTATTTACATGCGCTTTACCGAAACCTTTCCATTCTCGAACAAAGGGGACCCTCCTTTTTTTGAGATTTGCGGCGTGAAATCATCCGGCGACGACTCCCAAATTACCGTCCCGTCGCACTGACACACCTTCTTGAGATTTTCACCGACGCCGGCGCTTCTGGCGAGCACCGCGGCTACTCGCAAACCTTCTCCTTCTTCGTTCCCTGCGACCACCTCTTCGATGCACAAAGCTCTTCCAATGATATCCCAAACGAAAAATTTCTTTGGAAGCTGTAAACTCGCTTTAATCGACCCGTCCTCCATGGCTTGCACGGCGCACATTTCGCCTAATAATATTTCCTCTTCTCGTTCATTTTCGTTCGTATTTTGATACACTTCCCCGCAGCTCTCCACCCCTCTCGTCGTATCTCCATACATCCGCACTCGCAATTTGTACTTTTTCCCCTTCTCTAAGCCTAACACGTCCGCCTCAAACGTCGCCGTCTCTTCGTTCACTTGCACGAACCGCACGACGCCTTTACAACTCCCGTGTTGATACGCCTCTCCTTTAAACTCCGCGACGGCGGCTAAGGACTGCCTCAACGTTCTCAAATCCATACCTAATCGTTCCGCGAGTCGTTCGTTGAACAACTCCACGTTCCCCTGACCAACTAAACGCGTTTTATATCCCGTAGACGCGATCTTCTCTTCCACCGTTTTCACCGAAGACGTCGCGAGCACTCGCACCGTATTCGTTCCGAGTGACGCGGAGACTTGTATAACGCCTTCGAGAGAAAGGACGGATTTTTCGACTTTCTCCACGCACTTCCCACAGCGCATTTCCACCATAAACTCAATCTCTCTCGCGACTCCTTTTTTATTACTTCCGTTGATGTCATTTGCGTTGTAATCGTCGTTCGATGATGATGTTTGAGCAGTAGTGCGGCGGCGGATATTTGTATCCTTCTTTATTGAATGATGATGATGATGAGAAGAAGAATAACTACTTCTACTCGTCATCGCCGTCACTCGACTTTTGGGTCGTTGTTTTTGTTGTTGTTTTTGTCGTGGAATAAAACGACTACCCTTTTTGCGAGCAGCAGCAGCAGCGCGAGCAGCAACAGCAACAGGAGCAACGGGAGCAACATTTTGAGGAGGTTTTGTTTGCATCGTCATCGTCATCTGTATCATCTTTTTATTATACTACTACGCTCTAATGCGGTTATTTATGTGGAAAAAACTTCTCACACACAAGTTTTGGATAAAGAAAAACGTCACTTCATCACCAAAAGCACATTCTCTACTACACTTTGAATAATACATATTAATAATAATAAGTATGTTTGCCATCAGTTCTTCTTCAACTATTCAGTGCCAAATCCAAGCAAACCAACACGCGTGCTCTTCTCGATGCGCGTGCGCTGGCCGCCGACGAGGGTAGGAGTTTTTCTAGTATTCTAGTATTGATGACGACGATCGATGACGACGCGAGTATACGTGGCTTTTTACCCTAGAGCTAAAACGGACTCTTCGTTTTACTTCTCAAAATGAATGCTCTGTTAACCGCACATATTATCGACTCTCTCTTCACGCGCGAATATAATGATAACATTATTAACAACAACATATATACACAGGTTGAAAACGGTTTCTAAAGCCGCGAGAAAGACCCCGGTCGCGTTCGCCGTCAACGCCGAACAAGTACGTGGTTTTCTATTTTATAACTACTAAAATTCTTCTCTTTTTTGCGCTTCAAAGACGAAAATGGTGGGAAAAAAGAACGCATATTTAGTAGAAGAATCTGCGGCTTAAATACTGACTTTATACATTATTATTTATATATATTATCCGAAACAAACAAACAAACAAACAGAAAGCGGTCGTCGTTCTCACCGGTACGGCTGGCGTCGCGGGCACGTTAACTTTGACGCAAGATGACCCGTCTGGCGCGACGACGGTTGTCGGCGACATCACCGGTTTGGCGCCGGGCAAACACGGTTTGCACGTGCACGAATTCGGAGACACGACCAACGGGTGCATGTCCACTGGTCCGCACTTTAACCCGAACAAGATGACGCACGGCGCGCCGACGGATTCGGTCAGACACGCCGGGGATTTGGGTAACGTCATCGCGGATGCCGGCGGGTGCAAGTTTACCATTAAGGATATGCAAATTCCTTTGTCCGGGGCAAACTCCATCGTCGGCAGAGCGTTCGTGATTCACGAGTTGGAAGATGATTTGGGTAAAGGGGATAACTCGGAAATCGGCACGCAAGGCAAGACGAGTTCCACGACCGGTAACGCGGGCGCAAGGTTGGTATTTTTTTGCTCTTATCTATTTTACTCATTTATTTTCAAAGGTTGGCCTGCGGCGTCGTGGGTTTAACTCCCTAATCTTTCGAGCGGAAATGATTTTGGCTAGCGCGAGATGAGCTAATAATAAGTCACCGGAGTGAGGTAGCAATAAAAGAACTAGTTTCCGTAAAACACAATACTTACGTAATAATATTCAACAAAATCTATTTACTTTACTTCCGCTTCCTCAGCGAACTTGCCGCGCCCCCCGCGCTTCTTGTTTTCGTCGTCGTTTCAGCCTTCTTCTTCTTCTGTTTTGTCGTCGTCGAAGAAGAGGAGCTTTTCTTGCTACCACTTACTACTCCAGATGATGATACTGACGTAGCCATATCGATCGCTTTAGCTACGACTGCAGTCATCAACGACCCCAAAACTGCCCCGTACACGTACGGCCTATTCGCTTCGTGTTGCGCAGCCTCGAGTATTCGCTCGATCGAAAAGATTTTCTTACTCTTCATCATCGTTTGCCCCCACACGACGTGCGAGGCTAAAACCACCGCCGGATTCATGTACCCGCAAGAATACTTACACTTCTCTACGGTGATAACGATGCAGTAAAACAAAGCGCCAAACGCCGGTTGCACGCCTTTCGGCATCGTCTTTGCCGCGAAATCAAACGCCAGAAAGTTCAGAAACGCGACCACCGCTTCGCTCGTTACGGCTTCGCGTTGCGATCCAACGGCGATAACCGGCGACCCGGCTGGTAAAATCGCTTCTCCCAATTCAACGTGAAGAATGAAATATGCCATAAACGCGGCGATGTGTGCTACAACCACCACCATCGCGCCATTAAACGCCTCCGCGAACGATATTTCTCCCATGAATCCTCTCAATATATACACCGTTGGATTATTGCACGACCCTTTGGAAAACCGTCCATATATCGGTCCGAAATAAAACTGCAAGTTGATGAACAATAAAGCGACGATAATTTCGTTTGCATATCGCGTCTTCAACATCTCTTTCGTTTCCATCGAAATCAACTTTTCCGCGAGAAACAAAAACAGATTCTTTTGCATCGGGACGAACAACATCCCGAACGCCATCGAAAACGCGGAGAGGAATTCTCTTTTCAAACCCGGGTTTTGCCACGATGATGCACTTTTCGAAGAAGAAGATTTCGAAGAATTTTTAATGCCGCCGCTGCTTCTCGCAGTGCTCCTCCTCGTCGTCGCGACCATCTTCTTCTTCGGTACTCTTTGTGGTGTGTACACAACAAAGAAGCGAAAAACGGAAAAGAACGAGAGAGAAAGAGAGTTTGAAATTTTTTGTCGTGCGACAGTCTGACAGATGTTTTTTATTTCCTCCTCCAATGTCCAAAGAGAAGCCAAAAATGCAGAGCAGAGCAGATTTCCTCTGTCTAAAATTTTCTTAAGAATCCTCTTTGGCAAGCAAGCAAAAAGCAAAAAGGGGGGTTTGTGGGTAGAATTTTGCCCAAAAAACAGTTAAAGACGAGAGAAGGATTATAATCGTCACGCTCTGTTATCTGACAAAATAATAATCTTAAACACCCCCCGTCTTCGCTTACGTTACGTCGTTTAATACGTCGTGAATGCTTTCACAACCATTCCTCAAAGTAGTATCATCATCGTCGATTAGCAGCAGGAGCAACAGTAATAATAATAACATTAGTATTAGCGCGTCTGCTCGTGATCGTCAAAATTCTGTTGTGCGAGGAGGAGGATTATCTGAAGTTGTTGTTCTGAGAAGAGAAAAAAGAAGAAGAAGAAGATCAAATGATGCCGCGCTGGTCGTTGCTTCGACGAATACACTCCGGACAGAAGACGCGTTTTGCGGTTGTTCTTCTAAAAGCCGTCTTTATCGTCTAAAAGTTTGTCCGGGAAAAGGAGGAGGAGGAGGAGGTTCTTCTTCTTCTTTGTCTTCTTCTGATTTCAACGTTTTTGCAGCCAAAACAACAGACGATGATGATGATGATGATGATGCGAAAGAATCATACGGAGGAGACGAAGAAAAGCAGGAGCAGAAATTTTTCGACGTGCACGCGTTGAAACATTTTTGCGCGCTGGGCGTGTTTTTTACCGGTTTACTCTACATCGCGTACGCGTTGCTCCCGCACGTCGGGTATACCACCGCGCATCCTCCAAACACGGAAAATTTGATGGTGAAAACGTTTCAGTCTTTATCGACGCTGCAAGCGGCGGAGTGGTTGAGGTTTGTGGATTTGTTCGGCACGGGCGTGTTCGCGCACGGCGGAGTTATTGCAGCGGGGAAGAGAGGTTTGGACTTGCTCGGGTGCGTCGTCGTCGGGTGCGTGACCGCCATGGGCGGAGGGACCATTCGAGGAGCGTTGATTGGCATCGAAGGCGCGCATCCGGTCTTTTGGATAGCCGAGCCGGAATACCTAATCGTCGCCTTGGTCGCTTCCTTCTTCACGTTTTTCTTCTGGCCGAAAGTCTTATCGAAGGAAGTTCGTGAATCGAAAGCGATGGAAACTGCGTTGAACTGGTTGGACGCGTTAAGTTTAGGCGGTTTTTGCATCATCGGCGCCAACGCCGCGTTGGTCCGAAACTTAGGCCCTCTCCTCGCGGTCGCATTATCCGCGATCACGTGCACGGGAGGTGGCGTCGTTCGTGACGTTTTCCTACGCCAACCGGTGCGAGTGTTACACTCGCACGCGGAGTTATACGGCACCACCGCTATCGCCGGCGCCGCCGTGTACACGGTCTTCGCCTGTTGGTTCCCGGGAGTCTCGCACAACCTAAGATGCCTCCTCGCCGCGTCCACCACCGTCTTTTTACGATGGAGGGCTTGGAAGAGAGGTCTGAAGTTGCCCATGTATTCGGACGTGAACCCGGATTTTGGTGATTACATCTCTATCGCGCAAAGAGACGTTTAGATTTGATTGATATGGTGATATCTGTCGTTCACTTGTTGTTGTTGTAATTTTTATTCTTGTTTGTATCAAAATGACCATTTTGCGATCGGAAAAAAAAAAAAACCTCTTCTTCTCTCTTCTCTCTTTTCGTCATTAAAACCTTCATCATCATCATCATCATCATGCTCATCAGACAAGCGATAAAGAAGACGGCGACGACGACTGGGTCGAACAACGGTGGGATTGCCGCCGCCGCCTTAACCGCTCAAACAAAATATTTTAGCAGTAGCACGAGCAGCGGAAGGGCGATTTTTTCCGCCTCTTATATGACGTCTTCCGATCTGTTTTTTACTACTACTACTACTTCGAAGAAGAATAATGGGATGAACAACAACAACAACAACAAGAGGAATAATAATAGTAATACTAACACTAAGAACATTTTCAAGCAACAAACGAGCAAAACGAACAACAATCAAACGTTTTCGCACGTCATCAACGAGCGATTATACTCCGTCGGTCTCATGGTCCACAGAGATTCCGCGGAGAACAATTCGTCTTTGAAGTGGGAGTTCTCGAAGGAAAACGAGACCAAAGTGCAGACTATTTTGAAGAGATATCCGCCGAATTACAAACGATCGGCGATGATTCCTTTGTTAGACGTCGCGCAACAACAAAATGCCGGGTATTTAACCGTTCCGGTGATGAATCACATCGCGGAGTTGTTGGAAGTGGCGCCGATTCGCGTGTACGAAGTGGCGACGTTTTACTCCATGTTTAACCGGTCGAAAGTTGGAAGTTACCACGTGATGGTGTGCGGAACGACCCCATGCATGTTGCGAGGATCGAGAGACATCGAGAAGGCGTTGAGCGAACATTTAGGGGTGAAGAAATTTGAAACGACCAGGGACGGAAAATTCACGTTGGGGGAGATGGAGTGCATGGGATGTTGCGTAAACGCGCCGATGATTGCGGTGGCGGATTATACGGGAGGCGTGGAGAAATACACGTATAATTATTACGAGGATTTGACGCCGGAAAGTGCGGTGTCGATTGTCCAAACGTTAGCGCAGGGGAAAATGCCGGAGAAGGTTGGGAGTCAGATTAGGAATAAAGCAGAGCCGATAACCGGGACGACGACCTTGAACACCGAGCCGACTGGGCCCAATTGCCGAGATTTGGCAAAGTTGAAGAAAGAATTGGAAGCGGCTGCGGCGGAGGCGGCAAAAGCAGCAGCCGCGGAAGCTGCTGCTGGGGCGAAGAAGTAATCAAAGAAGTCTTATTATTATTAAAAAGAGCGTGTTTGTTTTGTAAATCTGTAATTAAGAAGAGAAGAACTCTTTACTTGAACCAATATATTTGAGGAAGCGCTTTACCCGCTTGAATTTTTTACGCGTCCAAGTCTCGGAACGGCCAGAGGAATCGCGCACTGCGAGATCCGCATATTAAAGAGAGTCCACGAAGTTTACATTCCTCAGTCTCGCTGCTTTCGATATCGCGATGGATCTCGTTCCAAGAAAAGTGCCCAGTCTTCTCGCGTCCGAATCTATTCGATCGATCCTTGACAAAGTCCTGTAAACGAGACATGTGGACGACGCGAAAACCTTTCTCACGAAGCAAATTTTCGTCTTGAAACAAATATACGACCATATTTAGCGTCAACAATGAGTTCGCGCCTTCAATAACCACGAACTCTTTAGTCATGAGAAGAACGAATAACACCGCGAGAATCGACAAGATTGCTTGAAGTATATCGCTGAGCTCGCCTTTTTCCAACTCTGGATCGAGCGTCAAGTACACCGTAAACGCGTGTAAAAACAAGAAAAAGTACGCGAAAAACATCGGCAGTTGACGCAACCACATCGTCACTTTGTGTGTTTTCGGAAAATCAACGATAATTCCTCTCGTTAGGCACACGTTCCACACCGTCGCTCGGTGCGCGTATTCAATTTTTGACCACCCAATTAATATTATCAGAGACAACTCTATCGCCATGAACGCCGCGTTCGACATGGTTGGAATCAGCGCGATTATCGGCGAAAATAAAAGGAAACAAAATATGCCAACGTTTACCCACAGCATTATCCCTGCCTGTCCGTCTCTCTCCACCTTCATCTCGGATAAGCTTTTGTTCTGCGCGAGGAAAAGTTCTATCGAAGTTTTTCCCTCTTCTCGTCGTTTCTTTTGTTGTTCGTGTTGCTGTTCGCTCTCAACGACGACTGGTACTGAACCATCATTGCCTTCCTGAGTGTCTAAACTTTCCTCTCGCAAAGCGTCTCGATTGATGTGCTCTTCATCTTGCGGTGGAGTGAAAAGTCCTTTCAGCATTTTGTTTGTATCTCTTTTATTGCGCGCGGGGTGGGTGTATCTTCAGTTTTTCTGGTGTCTTTTTTTCTTTTCTCTCTCGCTCTCTTTCGTGTCTTACAAAAAAAAATTATATGTAGTAATATCATATTATTGTGAATACAACGATCGTTTTGCGTGATATATACAGACGGACGTCATCTCTCTCTTTCGTGTCGCTCTTTCTCGAGAAATTAAGCGAACAACGCGGCGTCGCCGTTATTGTTATTCCTCGCGGTATTCGCGCCGCCGTCGATCGCGTCTCGAGTTCTCTCCAAGTTTGCGCGGATCTTGGAAACCAACACGTTGGCAACTTGTTTGTGCGCAAATTTCTTCAACAATCCTTTCATCTTCGCCTTTCCACGAGCGACGATATATATTGATCCGTCCGAGTCTATTTCGATCGCGTTGGATCCTTCGTACACCTCGAACACTCTCGAGTTTTTCGCTTCGATCATTTTAAAGGCGATTGAACCGGTCGATCGATCGGAAGAGACGAAAGTTTTCATGATCGATTTGCCGAAAGCGCTTTGTGACTTTGTCTCGCAAACGTGAAACGCTTTTGCGCGATGATGGTCAAGGGTTTGATATAAAGGGGGGCCTTTTGATCGTCTCGTCTCGAGGGTTTCGTCCGATCCGAACATGAATTCGCGCACCTCCTTCGCCGAAGCCTCGCGCGAACGAATGGAATCGTCCATCGTGTTACTTCCACCCAAAATCCCTTCTTGTAATCGCGAATACACCGCATTTAACACGTCTTTTCCGCCGCCGCTTGTTTCAATCGTTGTTTCAATCCTCCTTCTCACCGCGTACTCCACGACCCCGTCGTCTTTCAACTGCAACTCGTGTTCGTACAAAGCCGAAGAAGAAATATTTCGTCTCACAAACTTTCCTCCTTCGCTCTCTGAGATTCTTCGTCTGGATAAGTACGGGTACGCCTCGTCTTCTTGCTCTGGGAACACCAGGACAGAAGAAGAAGAAGAGGAAGAAAAAGAAGGAGGAGGAGAGAAAATCGCTCTAGATCTTCCTCCGCCCTTCGATGATTTTTTATTCATACCGTCGAAAGATTTTCGTCTCGGAAGAATCGAAGAGTTGAAAAACCCTTTCTTTCTCCCATTATTCACATCTCCGTTGAGCGTCGCGTTCGACCCCCCGTTAGAGGCGAGCATTTTGATGTTCTTTTCTTGTCGTCTTCTTCCGCGTTTATTAAATACTGATGATAATAATACTCTACGTTTTCTTCAAAACGTCTTCTTTGCCGGACTGACAGTCGTCGTATTTTTTAATTCCTCGTTGGTACAAACAAAAACTCACGGAGAGACAACACAACAAAAAAAGTTCGCATCCTAATTGAGTAAAGAACACACAAAACCAACGCCTTTTGCAAAAATCAGAGTCATGGACAACAACACTCTTTTGTCACAAACAACATCGTCCGAGTCTGTGCCGTACTCTCGCGTCCCGGCTGGTTTCGTCTCCTACCGCCCGGTCTCAGAGGAAGACATCGAGACAATTTCGGAAATTGAATCCAATTCGTATCCGGAGGATGAAAAAGCTTCTTTAGAAACGTTACGGTATAGATGCATAAACGCAGGAGAGATGTTCTTAGTCGCCACGGAACACGGAGGAAGTGAGAATGAAATTATTGGATACGTATGCGGGACGTGCGTGAACGAAAACGAAACGTTAACTGCGGAAACCATGGGAAGTAAACACGAACCAGACGGAGCGATTTTATGTGTGCATTCTGTTTGCGTCAAGGAAAACAAACGAAGACGAGGCGTCGGAGGGAAGCTGTTGCAAACGTATTTAATGTATTTAAAAGCTCGAAATAACGATAGGAAACGAGACAACCAATCGGAGTTGAAATCTGTTCGCTTGTTGTGTAAGAAGCACATGATTCCGTTTTATCAGAATGGCGGGTTTACGCTGTTAGGCGAAAGCGAAGTAACGCACGGCAAAGACGCGTGGTTCGACTGCGAGTTTACACTTTTAGATTAGAAGACAAAGAATAGTATATACTAGAGTATTGATAATATAAACACACAGGTAACTAAAAGTCTGTGAGGATACCAAGAATACGACGATGGCTTCTTTTGACTTTTGACTCTCATTAGACTTTGGTGTTCTCTCGTTCTTTGTTTTTCTCTCTTCTTATTCGTTTGAAAGACTTTCTTCGGTGTCTCCGTGCCTCACAAATGAGCATTACCTTCTTCTTCTTCTTAGTATTATTCAATAGTAAAGCAGAGTAAACACACACAGCTGTATAAACTGTTAAGATGGCGGACGCTTTAGTGGCGAACATCTTCGGCGATTCCTCGGACGACTCGGACGACGAGCCTTTAGAGAAGACCATTAGAACCACCACGACCGGCGAAGAATTAGACAAAAACGACGGCGATCGAAAATTAGACAAAAACGAATTTGAACAAGGTGAAGACAAAGAAGATGAAAGAGAACCCCACGCGGAGATGAAAACTTCAGAGAAAGACGAAGCAGTCGTGGTGAAAAAGAAGAAAGCGACGAACGAATCTGTTTTAGATGAATACGCCGGAGAGGACAAAGAAGAAGCGACGACTGAAGGAGAAAAAGAGGAAAGAAAAGGCGAACCGATGCATCTGATCGCCGTTTTGAACGAAGAAGAAGAAGACAAAGACAAAGATGAAGAAGAAGACTCTACAAAAGAAATCTACTTAAACCCGATCGTTTCTAAAGCGACGAACATTTTTGACGTGAACGCGAAGAAATTCGACGAAAACACGTTCCAAGAAGAAGAGGACAAAACTATCGTGGATGAATTTGGCCGATCCCGATTAAAAGCGAAAGAAGGGAACGTCGCGAGGTGGACGAGAGACGAGAGGACGAATGAGTTAAAATCGAACGCGAAGTTTGTGGAATGGTCGGATGGATCGAGAACGTTACACTTAGGAGAGGAGGTTTTCAACGTGATGGAAAGCGCGGTATCGAGTAAGCAAGGTTTGAATCAATACGTCTTTGCGAGACATCAAGGTTTGATGGAAGGGAAGGCGAAGATTAGCAAACGGATGCAGTTTCGACCGGCGACGACGGATTCGCACACGCACAAGAGATTACGAGACGCGATCGAGAAGAAGCACGGGGCGAGAGCGAAAGGGACCATACGGTTCGTGTCGAACGTCGATCCGGAAAAGGAGAAGGACGCGTCGGATCGATTGTTCGAACAGAGAGCGAGGGAAGAGGCGCAGTTGCAACGAAAACGGAAGAAAATGATGAGCGAAGATATACGATCGCGAGCAGATGGTGGCGACGGCGTAATGCGGAGGGATGGTGGGAAAGACGGACGATACGGGGGTGGTAACCGAAGTATTCGTGGGGTGGCGAACGAGTTGTACTACGACGAACGCTCGAGAAGAGAAGCCGAGTTGGACGCGGCGTTTTTGGAAGAAGGCGCGGAGGACGAACTCGAAGAGAACGACGACTTCATCGTCCCAGATGATAACGACGACGAGGACGAAAGCGACGAGGAGACAAACAAGGAGGCGGACACGGAGGCTGGTGATCGAAGAAAACGAGTTTTGGTCGATAGCGACGAGGAAGAATGAGAGAAACGTGTTGTTGTTGTTGTTGTTGTTGTACCGGTAAACTACCACTCTCGCTTTACGCTACATTTTAGCCATTTTCGAGTTTGTTTTCGTCGTCATTGTAACGAAGAAGGTGATGTTGTTGAAAATGATGTTGGGGCGATACCAAAGTCGAGTTTTGTTGCTCTGTCGCCGATGTTATGCATCTCCGAATACTCGTAATGCAATAAATACGCGTCACAGAAGAAGAACAACAACAACACAGGGAGTTTTGAAACGCTCGTCGTCGCGCTGCGCAAATTCGTCATCTGATACCAATACTCATCATACAAACAAGATACGCGTGATTACGAAAAAACCGTATCACGAATCCACTTTTGTCGCGAAGAAGTCAAAGTTCGTGTGCAAAATAGCTACGATTTCCAACTCTAACGAAGCCATGAAGTTTATAAAAGACCACTCGGATGTGTCCGTCTCGCATAATTGTTTCGCTTGGAGAATAGGGGACGCGAACAACCGATCGAGCGACGACGGAGAACCGTCGGGAACAGCCGGAATTCCAATCCTGAATGTCCTCCAAGGGAAAAAAGAAAAACTGGATTTCGAGAACGTCGTCGCGATGGTGACGAGATATTACGGAGGGACAAAGTTAGGTCCAGGCGGTTTGATGCGAGCTTACGGTGGAGCGGTAAATCAAGCGTTTGAGACTTTAGATTTAGAAAACGAGACAAAGTTGAAAGCGGCGAAAGTCGTCGTGGCGTTTGCGAACGTCGAGGAATCGAAAGACGTGGAGAGAGTCAATCGAACGGTGGAACGTTTCGCGAGCGAAGAGCGGGTGCGAGTGGAAGACGAAGAATGGGACGAAGATACCGGTGGAGTTTCGTTAGAGCTGAACGTCGATTTTGATGCGATAGAGGAGTTGGAATCGGCGTTGAACGAAGCGACGAGTGGGAGAGTCGATTTTAAATGGTTCGATTCATGAAAGACGATTCGTTCCATTATTTTTATTCGCTTAATTCTTTTACTATTCGCCTTCTTCTCTGTGCACTTTCTTCTCTAACTCTTGTCTGTCGTCAGTCATCAACACCGTGCCTTCGATTGGCGCGTCGAACGGCAAAACTTCGATTCCATCCATCGGTTTAAACGCCGTCTCCCCAGTCGGGCACCGAATAACTATCGTGCACGGTTCCTCTAAATCTAACATTCTCCTTAATCTTTCAATCGTTTCTAAAATCCCTCGTTGCTCCTCCAAGTTCGCCGCGCAACTCGCCATGTGTTGCACGTGCGACTCCAAGTTAAAACACGCCTGCGACAGGTGATTATATACGCTATCGATTTGTCTCTTTAAATCCCCTCCGGCGTAAAACTCAATCTCCGGAATCTCAATCGACGACCCAGGCGCTCGCATTAATATCCTCCACAAATCTGATTTTGCTTTCAACTCCAGCTTCAAACACCTCGGTTTCCGGTTTTCCGCTTTCAACTCCGGTATTAACCGCCAGCACTTGCGAACGAGACCGGGTTGTAATTCCGACTCCACGTCTTTGCACTCAATCATCGGTAGTTTATTCACGAACTCTTCGAACGTCATTTTCAACGCGTCTTCGAATTCGTCTTCGTCCTCGTACCCTAAATCCGTGGCTAACATCGATCCAATCCCGTGAATAGGGAGCCACTCTCCCGGTTGGGTCTTATAAATCTCCTCCAACTCGATGAGGATTCGTTCGACTTCTTGGTGCGAAATGTCCACGGAAAACGCTTCCAACATCTTCGCGCCTTGAGACTCGTCCTCCGTGAGAGTAATGGTTGAATTCATCGGTAAATCTCGAATGTCGTCCAATTTACGTTTCATGTCCGATTGAATTTGTCCTGGAATAACCGAGGAGGTCATCGCGTTGGCCAGTATTTTATCCATGTGTGTTGTTGTTTCTGTGTGACGGCGGAATACCTTTTTTGTTGTGAGGACGAATTGTACTAAAATACGACTCATACGAATATAATAACACAGTAACTGCTATTCACCTACTATTTACACACACTATTACTACTACTACTTTAGACTAGACTAGATTACATATCATCATTATCATTATCATTTCGTGATCTTGACCTCGCCGTCGTAATCTAAACTCCACGTCTCCACGACCCCGTCGTTCTCTCCGCACTCGTCGCACAGAAATTCCTCCTTTAAGTTCATCTCGATCCAACTCCGAGCGACCGAGGTTAAATCCACGTGTTCCGTCGAGCGAGGGAACGGGACGATTTCGAGGTCTCCGGAGACATCGCCGAACGCCGTCGCGTGTTCGTCCAGGAAAAGTTTGAATCCTGATTTTACCGGTAAGTTGAACTTCCCGTCGCACGCGTCGCAGTGGCATCGTATGTGGCCGGTGATCTCCGCCTGCAGGAAGAACGAGTGCGGGCCACTCGGTTCCGCGTAGCCTTTTATGTCTATCAAACATGAAGCAATTTCTTCTTCCTTTTCCTCTTCTTCGAACAAACTCCCTTCGATTTTCATCAACCGACTCTCCACCGACCACGTCGTCTCCCACGGAGGTGGATCCTCCCTATTCTTAAATTCTCCTCTCCTCAGTTGAATGATTTTGTCGTCTCGTCGTCGCTGATGTTTCCCTTGCGAATAAAAAGGAGATTTAGGACGACCGGTTTTTTGGGTTTCGTTGCTTTTGTTGTTGCGTCCTTCTTGTTGTTGTTTCCCCGTCGTCGTCGTCTCGTCATCATTTGTTGACGCTGATGATGCCGTCGAGGAGGATGTTTTTGCTGCGAAGAAACCACCACCGACGCTGTTGTTGCATCGACGACGACCCCGACGACGCGGGGTCAGTACTGCCGCCGAAGAAAATGATTTTGATAACGATGAGGAGCAGGTCAGGGACGACGACATCGATCGCGCGGCGTTGTGTTTACTCTCTCTCTATAGTATTACTTTTGTTGTGAGAACGCAATGTGTGACGAAAATAGTAGAGTAAAAAGGTAGATATCGCGTTTCATACGTTTGATAATCCACGCCTACAGTTTAGGTTCGCAGAACCACTCGATGAGGCCGATGAAAAGTGTTACGTTAACTATGATGAGAGCGCCACGGATTAGATAGAGGTTCTCTCTCTGCTATTACACACATACTACTATTACTACACTCTACTTCTTTTTACTTTCCTCGATACCGTCGTCGTTGGTGGCGGTGGTCGTCGTCATCACTTTCCTCACTCTTTCGGTCAAATCCTCCGCCCAAAACGTAAACTGCGCCACGTGCACTTCCTCTACCCTTCGTGGGTTTCGCATCGCTTTCCGAAACTCATCCGTTTGCAAAAGTTTCAAAAAGTATAAACAGTGCGGGTATAAGATGTATTTCGAATATCTCGGGTCTCGATACCAGTACTGGAGGTAGGATAAGTATTCGATCATTTCTTTGCTGTTGAGGATATCAATTGGTTCTTTATCATCATCATCATCATCATCTTCGTTGTTGTTGTTGTTGTTGTTGGATGAAGTCGTCGTCGAAGTCGTCGAAGTCGTCGTCGCCAGATGGTGTAAATATCGCGGGTTCGCCAACGATTGCACGAATTCTAATTCTAACTCGAACCTATTCTTGTTCGAACACATAGTTTTCTCTTCGTCCAGTTTCGATTGTTTCTTGAGGAATTGATGATCATCTTCTTTTATTGTTGATGTTGTTGCCGCCATGTGTTTTGCTGCCACCACGATTGACTGACTGCGCAGGTTTAAAGCGAGTAGTAGTGATCGTCGTGTGTCGTTTTGATGATGATGATGATGCTCTTTAATAGAGTAGTAGGTATTGCTAAAAGTGTGTTGTTGTTGTTGTTGTTGTTGTTGTTTTTGCGCAGAAAAAAAATTTTAGGAGTGGTCAGTACACCACAAGTCATAAAATTTGGTACAAAATGGTGCAAATCCGTACAAACAATTTTTCAGTCAAAATACGAGAACAACAAAAACAACAAAAGTAGGGGTTGATGAGAATCGCAAATGAATAACTTTAACAACAATAATTAACAAGAACATGAATGAATGAAGAATAAGAAGAATAAGACAAAGAGCAATACTACGAATAACAACGAAAACAAAGAAGAAAAAGAAGGAGAGATGAAGTTTTCCCAAACGCTGCTCTCTTCGAAGATCGGTTCTGTGCTGACCAAACGACCGTACGATTTGAACCTATCGCACAAAACAGAAAAGATTGAAAATCCGTTTCACGAAATCTTAATCAGAGACGACGTGTTGAGCAAGAAAGAGTGCGATTCGATCGTCGCGTCCATCTGTTCGATTTTTGAGTATCAACTGGCCACGAGCCGAGGACCGAAATTCGGAGAAGCGAGGAGGAAAAACAATCGGATGTCGTTCGCAGACGAGAAATTAGCGAAAATGTTATGGGAGGATATCGGGTTGAAGACTATGTTTATTCGCAGCGACGAAGAAGAAGAAGAAGAAGAAGAAGAAGAAGAAGAAGAAGAAGAGGTTTTTCACTCTCTCAATGAAAATTTCAGAGTGTACGAATACACGGAATCGCACCATTTCGGGCCGCACATCGACGAGCGCGTGCGAACGAAGAACGCGCGACATCAAAAGTTAGTGAGCACGCACACGATGCTCTTATATTTAGCCGGAGAAGAGAACGGGCTGAAAGGAGGGAACACGTATTTCTTGGACGACTATAGAAATCGAATCGCGAGCGTGACGCCAAAGGCTGGACGTGTTTGTTTCTTCAGGCACGGCGAGGAGAAGTGCGAACACGAAGGGGAGGAAATATTCGCAGGGAAGAAGATTGTGCTGAGAAGCGACGTGTTTAAATTAGTGGATGTAGAAGAATAGAATAAACGCATTGAATAGCCCCCCACCATTAATAGTCGCATTGTATTAAATACCGAAAAACGAATTGAACAAACGTTTCCTTTTCGGCGTTTAGGCTAATTTAGCTATCCTGGCGTCGATTTCATCGCACTTCTTTTCCGCGTTCTGGACGGTCGTTTCGAACAATTCGATTTGTTTTTCCAACGCTTCTATGGTTGGAAGTATCGAGCAGTGTATTTTCTTTTCCGTGTCTGCGATTTTTTCAACGAAGACTCGAGCGTCTAAAACTTCTTTCGTGCATCTCTCGAACGCGTTCTTGGCGACTTCGTTCAAGGAGGAATACAATCGAAACTCTTCGCTCGCGTAATCCAACTCTGATTTTACCGCTTTCGCAGTGGCTAGGAACGCCTGTTCGGCGACGGATTCCATTTTATCTAAGACGACCACTTCATTTTCGTCGTGTTCAGTGACGTTTCCGTTTTCGTCTCTGACGATGGATTTCTTCTTCCACTGGTCTAAACTCTGTGCCTCGATCGTCTCTCTCGCGGCTTGTAAACATTTCGAGAGCGAGGTTTTCGAATCCTTTAAGTACGAAACGCCGCTGCTTTCGTCGTCGTCGTTTTCATCGTCGTCGTTCTTGCTTCTCAGAAAAGCTCTCGCTAAGGATAAAAACGCAATCGACGGGTCTGATTCCGGGTCGTATTCTTTTTTCTTCTTCTCTTTTTCTTCGTCTCGCAAAAGCGTGTGTTGCCACGCCAACACTCTCGCCTTCGACTTTGTGTTGTCTTTATCATCACTGAAGGACGGCGACCACGCCCAGCAACACACCGCTTCGTTCGAATACGACAGAGGTTTCTTCTTTTTCGCTGCTCGTATTTGTTCTTTCTTCTTCTTCTTCTTTTCGTGCGCATTAGCGTCTTCGCTACTCGTTCCCGCTACTTTTGGTTTCTGCCTCTCCGGAATAAACTTGGAAAACTCGTGCGGCACGGGTTGGAACACCGATTCCAGTTCCGGAGGATCGGGGCTTTCTTTCTCTTTTTCTTCATCACTACTGTTATCGTCATCGTCGTCGTCATCGTCAACGACCGCCTTCGTGAGCATCACCGCACCTACTGGCAACTCGCAAATCTCGTCCCGTTGCTTCGATACCATCTTCATTCTGCGCTTCTCCTTCTCTTCGATTATCGCGCGCGTATTCGACCAAACCGATTTCGGGAACGCTTTCTCGCACGCGCTCGTATCAAATTCGCACGTGAATTTCCCAATCACATCCAACTCTTCTTCTTCGTTACTATTAATACTATTACGTCTCCTTACCTTCCCTCCTAACGCTTCGCACAACACGTGCGCGCCAAAGTTCACCGCGAATATTTTCGGTTGTTTCTTCTCATTTCTCAAGCGTGCCACGCGTTCTAAAAACTGTTTCAAATGTTTCATCCATCGCATAGATTTCACCCCGTCCACGGCGGAATGTCGAGACCCGGTTATGACGATCCCATCGTACGTCTCAATCTCGCTCATATCTGGTAATTCTCCCTCCGGCACTCGATGGTGTTCCCAAATTTCTTCTTCTTCTTCTTCTTGATTGGAAGACGAATTGGAGGAGGATTTTGAGGAGAAGGACAGGAGGCGAGAATACGCGATGGCGACGTACGAAAACTCGACCTCATCCTCGCAGTCTACGATGGCAAACCTTCTTCTTCTTCTTCTCTTCTTCTTCGTCGCAGATGATGGTGGTGACATTTTGATTAAAAGCGCAAAAGAAAAGTGAAAAGTGAAAAGTGAAGCAAAAAGAGTCTTCCTCAAATAACAACACACAAATATCTACTACGAGGCTATAATAATAGTGAGAAACGCTCATTCATCAGTTCTTCTTAGTCCCGGCTTCTTCTCGTTTCGCCGCAAATTCAGGCTCGTGTTCACACATGGCAACGACTGCGGACCGCAATTGCGCGATATTAGCGATTTGTTTCAACAAAAATCCAGGAATAGCGAGAACGATGAATTGCGTCGCGAACGTTCGCAAAGAGCCGACGCCGAGCGTTTTTTGGAGGAACGAATCGAACGTCTCGATGAAGGAAACGCGCTTGATGATCTCTTTCGATATCGGTACGAGACCAGGTATCGCGTTCAACTCTTTATCCTTAGCCATGAACAAACACAGATACAAAACCTCCGTGGACACGCAACACACTCCCATGAATATTCGATTGGCGTAATACAAGCGCAACAATCGAAAGCGACTCTCTCGCATGTCTTTGTGTCCTCTCTTCCCGATGGCCAGTTGCGAGTGCATTTGTAACCAATGCGAGGAAATATCCAAGAATATCAACGATATGCACACAAATTGCATCTCGGAATAAATATTCGACAAGATGATCAACAATCCAGTCGTCGCCAATCGATCCGTGACCATATCCAGCACCGCGCCGAATTCCGTGCACTGGTTACATTTTCGTGCAAAACGACCATCCAACTCGTCGCAAATGAATGAGAGCAAATACGTGAACACGGATATAAATCCCGCGTGGTTTTTTGTGTTTGTTCTTCCTCCAGAAGAAGAGTAGTAGAAAGAAACGAAGACTAATAACAGTCGCGCGTACCCGATTATGTTTGGGACGTATACATACACGTTCGAATGTCTCGTGAAGAATGATGATGATGATGATGATGATGATGATGATGCATTTTTAGATTTCTTCTTCGAAGAATT
>Ga0209630_10001298_pt1 | contig 27107 bp, 29 predicted proteins | sample COG_01_FD_184745 | JGI IMG/M metagenome (GOLD analysis project Ga0209630, IMG submission 184745) | Pelagic Microbial community sample from North Sea - COGITO 998_met_01 (SPAdes) (version 2) | ecosystem: Environmental > Aquatic > Marine > Neritic zone/Coastal water | place: Helgoland, sampling... | reverse complement strand
ATTGGTACTCCACTTTTTGAAATTTCACCTTTATATAAACTTTCAAAATCATCACCTATATCATCATCATCTTCAGCCCCATCATCAATCTGTTCTACATGCTTTCTTAATTTATATATTGCACTATCAGTTAATTCTGGCACTTTAATATTTTCTTCTGCAATTTCTCTAAGAGCAATTACTGTATTTTTATCGTTATCTTTTTCTAAAGTGGGTTCCACTCCCGAATTTAATTGTGTTGCTCTTTCTTTTGCTACAAGCACTAATTCGTAAGGGCTGTCTACTTTATCAATACAATCTTCTACGGTAACTCTTGCCATGCGCAGTATCTATACAGTCAACTTCAAAAAATCAAGGAGATTTTTTATATATATTTTGGATTAAGCTTATTTTGTACAAAAAAAAGTAAGATAATTGAAATAATAATATAGAGAAAGGACACTAGAGCAATTTGTTCAATAGAATATCCTTTATCAATCAAAAGACCAAATAAAGCTGTTCCAAATGCTGTGGAAAACACCATCAAAGCGGTAGTTAAAGCTTTAATGGATCCAATATATTTTACTCCATAGATCTCAGCCCAAGTAGAAGATCCCAAGACATTAGCTAAACCGTTTGAAATACCAATTAATCCTAAAAATATAAATGCAGTCAAAGGATTATCAAAAAAAATTAAAACTAATGCAGAAAATAATAACGGAATGTTCATGTAAATTAATAATTTTCTACTTGTAAACTTATCAATTAATAAACCTGAAACTAATAAAGTAATTACTGACAAAACTGAGTAAACCATAAATGATTGTGCAATTACAAAGTTTCCCCAGTCTTTAGACTCAGAAATAAATGATTGATAAACAAACACTCCTGTAGTAATCCAAGGCATAGCCAACATATTTAAACAAACTATATAAAACCTATAATCTTTTAAAACTTCTATTCTTTTCCATTGTTTAATACTTTTACCTTTTAAATCTTTTTCATCAGTTTCTTCTCTTGAGTCTAAATTTAATTTTTTTATCAGAACAAATGATGTTATTGGTAAAAAAATTAAAACTAAAATTGAGATTGAAATCCATATATTTTGCCATGAAGTGATTGTTAACAAGTAAACTATCAAAACTGGTAAAACAAATTCAGCTGTTGAAAGACCAAACCAACACGTACTCAATGCTTTGCCTCTAGATTTTATAAAATATCTTGAAATAGTGGTGGTAGCTGTATGTGACATCATTCCTTGGCCTGAAAACCTCATTAAAAAAATAGCAATGAATAAAAAGATAACTGAAGAAATTTTTGAAAAGAAAAAACAAGAAAAAGATAGAAGCAATGTTACAAAAAATGCAAATTTAAAAATATTAATATCATCAATTTTTTTTCCAACCCAAATTAAAAGGAAGCTACTTAGCAATGTTGCCGAAGCATAAATTGATCCAAATTGTCCCTGTGTAATAGAAAGGGTGTCACGAATACTCGAATTAAATAAACCAAGAAAAAAACTCTGTCCAAAACTTGAAAAAAATGTAAATATGAACCCAAATATAATTACTTTAAAATTTAAACTCTTAAACATATAAAAAAATTATGACTTGTAATGTTGCTTTCATAGGTCTTGGGGTTATGGGCTACCCAATGGCTGGTTATATATCAAAAGCCGGACACAATGTAACTGTTTTTAATCGAACAAAATCTAAAGCTGAAAAATGGGTTGGTGAATACAAAGGCAAAATGGCTGAAACTCCAGCCGAAGCTGCCAAAGATGCTGAATATATTTTTACCTGTGTTGGAAATGATAATGATTTAAGAGAAGTTACTTTTGGTGACAACGGTGTTTTTAAAACAATCAAAAAAGGTTCTATTTATATTGATAACACTACAGCATCAGCAACAATTGCTAGAGAAATTCATGAGTACGCAAAAAAAAATGGTTTTGGTTCTTTAGATGCACCTGTATCAGGTGGTCAAGCAGGTGCAGAAAATGGTGCACTTACAGTTATGATTGGTGGAGACCAAGCTGATTTTGGTAAAGCTAAAGACAAAATTGATTGTTATAGCAAAAAAATGAAATTACTTGGTGGTCCAGGCAATGGACAGTTAGCTAAAATGGTTAACCAAATTTGTATTGCAGGTTTGGTTCAAGGTTTATCTGAGGGTATTAACTTTGGAATGAAAGCTGGATTAAACATGGAAGATGTTATTGAAGTAATTTCAAAAGGTGCGGCTCAATCTTGGCAAATGGAAAATAGATATAAAACAATGATCGATGATAAATTTGATTTTGGCTTTGCTGTTGATTGGATGAGAAAAGATTTAAAAATTGCAATGGATGAAGCTAAGAATAATGGTTCATTGTTACCTGTAACAGAGCTTGTTGATAAATTTTATGGAGAAGTTCAAGGTCTGGGCGGAAACCGTTGGGATACATCAAGTTTAATTAAAAGATTTAGAAAGTAATGTATGCAGCCAGCATACTATGAAAATTTAGAAGAAATTCAAAATAAGTATTGGTCAATGTTAGATGATGCTGTGACCAATAGAGGTTCACCATTTAGAATTCCTGTCTTCATCTGCGCTCATCAAGATGAAGTTGACGGTAGAATTGTTGTTTTAAGAAAATCAGATAGAGCTAATAACTTACTACAATTTCATACTGATTTTAGATCACCAAAAGTAGATATTCTCAAAAAAAATAATAAAGCTTCACTACTATTTTATGATAAGGAGGAAAAAATCCAATTAAGAGTTAAAGTTGATTGTGAAATAAATAATCAAAACTCCACAACAGAAGAGTCTTGGAAAAAAACTCAACACATAAGTAGAAGATGTTATTTAACTGATAGTCCTCCTGGAACTTCATCAGATAATCCAACGTCTGGTATGATATCTAAATTAGAGGATTTTGATTACACAATGGAACAAAGTGAAGAAGGTTTTAAAAATTTTACAGTTATAAAATGTAAAATTAGATCTATAGAATGGCTTTATCTAGCAGCTAAAGGGCATCGAAGAGCGAAGTTTGATTTAGTAGCTAATAAAAATACTTGGTTAGTTCCTTAAAAAATTGATTTAGAATATTTTTTCCAGTTATCTTGATAGTGTTTTGTGTTTTCAAACACAGCTTTTTTTTCTTCTTCAGTGACTTCTCTTACAATTTTTCCAGGTGAACCCACTACTAATGAGTTGTCAGGTATAACTTTATTCTCTGTGATTAAAGCTTTTGCACCTATAATACAATTTTTTCCAATCTTGGCGTTGTTAAGTATAACTGCACCGATTCCAATTAGACTATTGTCCCCTATCGTGCACCCATGAAGCATAACCATATGACCAACAGTTACATCTTTTCCAATTTTTAATGGATATCCTGGATCGGTATGTAAAACACTTCCATCTTGAACATTAGATCCTTCACCAACATAAATATTTTCTACATCACCTCTTAATACGGCATTAAACCAAATACTTGTATTTTTTTCTAGCGTAACATCCCCTATTATGGTTGCATTGGGAGCTACCCAATTTTCACCAGAGTTTTTTGGTTTTTTATCTTTTAAATCGTAAAACATAATTTATATATTATTACATTATGCCAATACAAACTCCAATATGTGATTTCGGGCAAAAAGCTCGTGACTTTAAGTTAAAATCAACTGACAATAAAATATTATCTTTAAATGATGTTAAAGGTGAAAATGGAACATTAATTATGTTTATTTGTAATCATTGCCCATATGTCAGAGCTGTTACTACAGATATTGTTGAAGATTGTAATGAACTAAAAAAAATTGGAATTAATTCTGTTGCTATATGTGCTAATGATGCTGAAAATTATCCTGAAGACTCTTTCGAAAATATGATTGAATTTGCCAAAAAAAATCAGTTTAGTTTTCCATATTTGAATGATGATACACAAGAAATTGCAAAAACTTACGATGCAGTATGCACACCAGATTTTTTTGGGTATAATAAAAATTTAGAGCTTCAATATAGGGGTAGATTAAGAGAGCTTAAAAATTTAATACCAGTAAGAAGTGGTGAAAGTGATTTACTTAAAGCAATGAAATTAATTGCTGAAACAGGTAAAGGGCCAGAAAGCCAAACTCCTAGTGCTGGTTGTGGCATTAAGTGGAAAAATAATTAATGTACTTAATTGTAACTAGATCTTTTCCACCTGAGCTTGGCGGTATGCAAAGTTTAATGTGGGGTCTAACTAAGGAGATGTCTAAAAACTTTATGATCAAAGTTTTTGCTGATTATCAAAAGGATCATAAAGAATTTGATCAAAAAGAAAATTTTTCAATTGAAAGAGTTGGTGGAATTAAATTCCTCAGAAAGATAAGAAAAGCTCAATTGATTAATGAGTTTTTAAAAGAAAATAAAGTTCAAGGAATAATAGCTGATCACTGGAAAAGTTTGGAGTTAATCAAAACAAATAAAAAAAAATATTGTTTAATACATGGAAAAGAAATAAATCACCCAAAGGAAAGTTCTTTGAACGCAAGAGTTGTCAAAGTTTTAAATAATGTCCATAAAGTAATTGCTAATTCTGAATATACAAAAAACTTAGCTATAAATAATGGAATTAATCAAGATAATGTAATAGTTATTAATCCAGGCATAAATCCCCTTAAAGAAACTAATAAAGTGTTTTTGAATAAAGTAGAAAATTTACTAAAAGTAAAAACACCTCGTTTAATTACTGTATCTAGGTTTGATAAAAGAAAAAATCATGCAAAAGTGATTATGGCTTTAAAAAATTTAAAACAACTTTACCCAGATATCGTGTACATTTGTTTGGGTTATGGAGATGAAGAAGATAATTTAAAAAAGTTAGTTCAAGAACTTGATCTAAATTCACAAGTAATGTTTTTTAGAGATGTAAGTAATGATTTGAAACAAGCTTTACTAGCTAAATCAAACATTTTTGTGATGCCCTCTATCATTCATAAAAGTTCGGTTGAAGGATTTGGAATAGCTTACATCGAAGCTGCTCAATACAGTGTTCCTTCGCTTGGGGGTAAAGATGGTGGTGCTCCAGATGCAATCAAACATGACAAAACAGGACTGATTTGTGACGGAAATAATTTAGATGATATTTATTTATCTTTAAGATCTATGATTGAAAATAAGAAATATTTAGAACTTGGTAAAAATGCTAAAGAATTTTCTTTAAATTTTGATTGGTCTAAAACAATAGAGCAATACAAAAAAATTTTTAATTAAGTCTCAAAATTTCGTGTTGGAAAAAGCATACAATTTACATATTTTGAATTTTTTGAATACCTTGAAGATACTTCATTAATCATTGATCTAAAATATTGATCAAGGCTAATATCATATTTCATTTCTAGAATGATGTTATTAAATTTTCTATAAAAATTTTCATTATACATATTTAATTTTTTATACTTAATATTTTCATCAATTGTAGCTCTTATAAGATTATTAGAAGAAACTAAGTATGTTCTTTTGTAACTTATGTGGATTTTAGGATTTAAAATGTTTTTATTAAATCCCTTAAAATTTATTTTTTCTTTAAGAATATCTAAATTTTTAAAATCATTGGTTTTTAAAGTTTTTTCTAATTTTAACTTTTTTTTTGATTTAAAGGTTTTAAATGCTTCTTTATATTTTGTTTCAAAAAAAGCATTATTAATATTGTTTTCTGAGCCGTACCACCTGACACGATATTTGATTCTTTTTTTTTCTCCTTCCAGATTATCTTTTACATTAGATAAGTTGAGATCATCAAAGTAAATTGAATTAACAATTCTGCTTTGATGATGGGATTTGAATCTTAGGTTTGATCTTGACAGTTTATTAAATAATTGATCAAAATGTTTATTTTTGTAAATCCACTTTTTTTCAAATCTAATTTCTTTTTGTGGATCATTTTTATTCTTCATAAATTAATTCTAATAGATTTTTCTCGGAAGAGTTTAACTTTTTATTATCAACAATAATCTGAGACCGTCCATCAGTTAGCCAGTCTTTCCAAACATCTTTTGTTGTGAATTTACTTGCAATAATTTTGCCAGGATCATACTCGTTTTTTTTATTATAAGATGCTAGACCTATCTTTGTATTAGAAATTTTAATATTTTCTAAAATTGACAATGAACCATCTTTTGTAGCAATACCAATTTTTGACTTACTACCGACTAAATCAGTGATTTTAACTGTAGAATTTTCACCCACACTTACAAGTTTATCACCAATATTTTCAAAAAATACATTTAAAATTTCAACATTTGAACCTGAAAAATCTATTGCATCATTACCAATATTTTTAAAATTCGAATTCATTATTTTTCCTTTTCCAAAATCTACATCAATACTATCAGAACAATTATCCTCAAAAAAAACGTTTTCAATTAAAAAATTGCTAGAAATAATATTCAAAGCATCTTCAGAACAAATTTTTTTAAAGTTGACATTTTTTAAAAATATTTTTGTATTATAAAAATTTAGTGCTCCATATAAAATATGATTTATATCATATAAATTTTTATCACTTACAGCATTATTTTTTATGTCTGTTTCAGCTTTATTCATCGAGAAAAGATCGGGGTAATTGTTCATAATATTTCCCGGTCCACTTAAATAGCTAATGGCTACATTGTTAAAAATTGACTTTTTTTTTTCATCTCTTATAAAAATTCCCCCACCAAAATTATCTTTCAAACCTGTTATAATAATTTTTTTTACTTTTCCATCTACATTCCAAGCTGAATAAGAATAAATAAAAGAATTATCTTTTAAAGTTAATTTTTCACCTGGAAGTATGATTACAGTATAGTTTTTTGGTATAACTATATTTTCATTTATTACTGTATCTTTATCTCTAAGAAAAAGATTATTATCAACTATATTAAAATATTTTTTAAATAAATCATTACCAATTTCTTTAAAATTATTTGAATTAGCATCTAAATTTTGATGAACAATTTTTTCAAAATTATAATTATTACCGTCCGAAAAACTAACTATCAAACATTTTAATCTTAAAACACTTTCAAAATCTGATAATTTTATAATTGTAAAATCTTCATTTATTTTTTTGTTTATCTCAAATAAATAAGTTTTAGAAGTTAATGTATCTTTGCAAGAGATTTGTTTAAGATTTAAACCTAAATTATTATTAAGGATATTGCTGATGATTATTCTATTATCTTCTTGTTCAACAAAAATTTTTTCCGGGTTTTTTTTGAAAAACTGTTTTAAAGACTCTGCTCTTAAATAAATGTCTTTTTTGGAAAAATAATAAATTCCTGGTCCATAAAAGTAGTTATGATCTACAAAAAAATAATCATCGTAGATAAGTGCGTTTATTTTTTCGATTTTTTTTTTTCTCTTAGAAAAAAAATTATCTAAAAAATTTTTTGATGATATATTAATAACTTGATCTCTGTATTTTTGATAAAAATTTTTATTTAAGGAACCATTCTCATTGAAAAAAAATCTGTAAACTAAATAATTTCCACTTTTTCTACTACTTGCTTTAATGCAAGCTTCTAGGTTGTTTTTACATGTAAGTGCATCTTGGAAGGAGTTTTGCATTGGTAAATCTAACCAAGATTTTATATTTGTATTATAATTAGGAACAGATCTATGCCCATCATAACCTATAGGCTCAAAACTAGCTGATACGGGATTGTAAAAAAATCTTACGCTTTTATATGCTCTTCCATGAGCATAATAATTTAAGTCTGTAACAGCAAAAAAATTTGCCCATTTTTCTTCATCAAATATATCTATTTTTTTATTTTTATTTTTGAAGAAAGTATTTAATTTTTGTTTTGCGTTTTGGGTAAATTGTAAATTTTCTTCATTCAACCAATATTTCTTATTATAAACTTGAAATTTAATTTTTTGAATATCATGAGTGAATTCTTCGTATATGGAAAAAATTGGGCCATTTCTTTTCTTATTTCTTTCTACTACTATTTTGTCAAATGACTCTTCTATGGCATAAAGCTGCGAGTTAGCTCCATTTATGCTTAAATTAATAAAATCATAATTTAGTTTTATTAAATCAAGCTCCCCGAGTAATTCAAAATATAGCCACTCATGAATGTAATTTCTCATCCTTGGTTTTTGTAAAGAAAATTTTTCCATTCCAAGTAATTTTTTTTTACCCTTTAAATTTAGTTTGTAAGAAGCTTGATCTTTATCAAACCAATGAGACTCTCTATCACCTTTAAATCTTATATTTGTTTTAATCTCTAAGTTATTAAAATTTACAGAACCGTTGACTTCTGTAAAAACTGTTGAGTCATCACCAGCTCTAAAAGATTTTAATGCCTCAATTCTTTGTTTCTCTAAATTAATTTGATTCTCAAAAGAAATATTTAAGTTAATTTGTGGAACTTTATAGAATTTAGCCTTAATTCTATTAACTAAAATTTCAGGTAAATAAATATAATTATTTACTGAGCTAATATAAAGTCTACTTAAAAACTTATCTTTATAATTTGACCAATATCCTGTGTTAAAAAATAAAACAAAAAATAAAAATATTAAAATTGTTGAAATAAAAAAATAAGTTTTAAAAAAATAATTTAAAATTGAAGTTTTAAGTTTTTTTTTTTTAAAAGATTTAATTCTCATTGATTATAATATCAAATTGAACTGATATCATTTCTAGCTATTATTGAGTTATAATTTTTCTTTTCAAGTGTAGCTAATATAAAATTAATTTTTTTTATATCATTAACACTAATATCAAAATTCAAAGTTGTATCTTTCTTTGATTTGTTAATAGATATTAAATCCATTGATTTGCAGTTTTTTTTGATAAAATCAATAATTTCATTAATTTCTTTCTCACTTACTGATGAGCTTTTACTTACAGCTAAATTCATAACCTCTGTGACCTTAAATTTTTTATTGTTGTAAAAAAAATGATATAAATACATTAATAATAGTGCAAATAAAGTTCCTACAATTATAATTTTAATTTGTCCTGCTCCACACCCTAAACCTATTGAGATAATTAAAAATAAAAAAACCAATTCTTCTGGCTCTTTAATTGCAGCTCTGAACCTTACAATTGATAACGCTCCAACTAATCCAAGTGAAAGAGCTAAAGAAGATTTTACAATTGTAATTACTATAGTTGTTGCAATTCCTAAAATTACAAAATTTTTAGAAAAGTCTAATCTATTTGAAAGAGAAGATGAAAATTTTAAGTAGAATAGCTGAACAATAAAACTTAGGATTGAAGCAACTACTAGGCTTATAATAAAATTATCAAAACCTAAAACCATATTTTCTTTAAAATAAAATTCTAAATCTGATTTATTCATTATTTAATTTTGATTATATTTAATTACGACTACTTCTTAACATAAATTATAATTTATAACAAAACTTAAAGGGTTTATGGATTGACCTTTTTATTTAATTTTTTCTAATAAACGTTGAAATACTTTTTCAGGACTGAGATCTTTTAAGTCAGGCACTTCAATTGCTTTGAAATTTTCTCTTTCTACGCTCACTTTATATGCACTAATGTGTTTACCAAATAAGGTTAAACCTTTTGCACCAACGTGTGCAGCGATATGAGCAGGACCAGTGTCATTAGCTATCACAAAAGAACTATCTTTAATTAATGATGCTAGTTGAGAAATATTTAAAGCTTTTTGATTTTCTAAAATACTCTCAGCATTTATACTTTTCGCATCAATTATTTCAGAAGGCCCTGGTGCTGTTACAATTTTATATTCTTCACCAAATTTAACTGATATTAATTTAATTAAATCATTATAATAAGGCCATTTCTTAATTTTAAGATGCGGTGAACAAAATGGAAATAATATTATATATTTTTTTAAAACATAATCATTTTTAATCTTATCTATATTTGAAAAAGCCCAAGTAAAATCTGGTATCATAGTTTTTGAAGTATTTAATCCAGAGACCTTTAATTGATGTTCAAATCTTTCAAGAACAGATTTTTTGTCAAAATCATCTTTATTGTTATTATCAGGTAAAGTTGTAATTGAACTAGACCATATTTCACAACTGGCCTTTGGAAATAGAATATTCTTATAGAATGAAGTTCTTGAAGAATTTTGAAGATCAAAAACTTTTGAAAATTTATATTTTTTTAGTTCCCTCATTAAAAAATATAAATAGATAAGATTGTATCTGGGTAATCTTTTATCTAAAATTATTTTATCAATAAAAGGATTTTTCTTAAACAATTCAAAATATGGTTTGGTTGTAAGTAGATAAATTTGATCGTTTTTATAATTTTCAGATATATCTTGAATTGCACCACATGATTGGGCTATATCTCCCAGTGAACCATGTTTAATAATTAAAATATTGGACATATTTTTAACAAGATAACACAGTATTTAATTTTATGAATAAAATTATAGTTGAAGTATCAATAGGCGAACTTTTAGATAAAATTTCTATTTTAGAAATCAAGAAATCAAAAATCAAAGATCCTGAAAAGCTAAGATATATTTCTGATGAATGTGCAATTTTAAAGGATCAATTGAATGCGAATGTAAAAACTAACAATAAAATTGAAAAGTTATTTCAATCTCTCAAAGAAATTAATATTAAGCTCTGGACAGTAGAGGATGATAAAAGACAGTGCGAGAAAGATAAACAATTTGATGAAAAATTTATTAAACTCTCAAGAGATGTACATTTTTTAAACGATGATCGATCTAAAATTAAGTTGGAAATAAATAATCTTACAGGTTCCAAAATAAAAGAAATTAAAGAATATACAAATTATTAAATTAATATTTTTTTATAGAACACTTATATAATTTCTATATCAGGTAATGGAAATATAAGTTTTCCTCCATTAGAAAGAAATTTTTTCTCTTTTTTGATTATAAAATTTTTAAAATGCCAAGGTAATACTAGTAAGTAATCAGGTTTCATTTTTTTTAATTTATCTTCAGATATAATTTTAATTTTTGATCCAGGAGTATATTTGTTAAACTTATATTTATTTACCTCTCCAATATATGGAATCAAATTCTTATTAATACTACAGAACTGAAGTATAACATTGCCTTTCGTTGATGCTCCATACCCAAAAACTTTTTTTTTCATATCTTTAAGATTTTTAAGGAGATTTGTTAATAACAATTTTTGTTTTAAACATTCTTTATAGAAATTTTTATGAGTCTCTAATTTGTTATAATGTAAAATCTCCTCTTTTTGTAAAAGCCATTGAACAGTTTTTTTATCCTCTGAATGAAAAGATTTTTTTTTTGCAGCTGTAAGAGCAAAACTACCTCCATTAATTTCATTAAATTCAATATCAATAATCTTAAAACCTACTTTATCTAAAATATATTTTATTGATTTAAGAGAATAATATTCAAGATGTTCATGACAAATTGTATCATAAGAAATATTTTTAATCATTGAGGGCATATAACTTTGCTCCAAATGCCATATTCCATTTTTATCTAAACAATTGTAAATATCTTCAACAAACTTTGTAGGATCTGGTAGATCGTAAAACATAGAGATTGATGTAATAAGTTTTGCCTTTTTTTTTCCTAAAACTTTATTAACAGTCTCTTCAGTAAAAAAATCTGGAATTTTAAAAATGTTTTTTTTATAAAATTTATGAAATTTTTTTATAGTGGGGTCAACACCAATTAATTTAAACTTTTTATCAAAAAAACTCAAAAAAGTTCCATCATTACTTCCTATGTCAATAATCACATCATTAGATTCTAAATTAATTTTACTTTTCAATTTAGAAACCTTGTTTTTAAGATGCTCAAACATTGCTTGATTGAGTGATGACATATATCCATAATTATCCCCATACATTTCTTTTGTATCAAAAGAGTGTTCTAGTTGTAATAATGAGCAGTTTTTACACAGAACCAAAGATAAATAACCTTTAGTAATTGATTGTTTATTATTTTCAGGAAAAACTCCAGTCAGATATTGTTCACCAAGATTGAAAGCCTTTTCTAATTTTTTACTTTTACAAGAGCGACATTTGTTTATTTTCATTTAAATAAATAATAACAATATATCTTATGAAAAAAAGAATTATTATTACTGGTGGTAATGGTCAAGATGGCATTATATTAAGCAAGCTATTACTAAAGAAAAAATACTTAATATATTCTTTTGTTAAAAAAAAAAATTTTATCAAAATTCCTGGAGTTAAATATCTATATGATAATTTATCAAATTATTACTTAATTGATAAAATAATCAAAGAAATAAAGCCTTTTGCAATTGTACATTTGGCAGCAAAAAATATCTCAACAGTCAATATTAAAACTATGAAGCGTAATTTCTTTTATAAAAAAAATTTATTAATAACCAAAAATTTAATCAATTCTATTATTAAAAATAATAAAAAAATAAAATTTATCTTTGCTGGCTCATCTTTGATGTTTGAAAAAACAAAAGGAGTGGCAAATGAAAGTTCTAGATTCAAAGCAAACTGTTATTATTCAAAATATAAGATAGATGCTTACAACTATATTGAGAAAATGAAAAAAAAATTTAAATTATTTGCAACAACCATAATTCTTTTCAACCATGATTCTAAATATCGTAATTCAAAATTTTTATTTCCTAGATTGGTCAAATATTTGAAATCTAATAAGTTAAATCATGTTAAAAAAATTTATTCACAAAATATATTTGGTGATTTTTCCCATGCTGAAGATATTTGTAATGGAATTTTTTTACTAATAAAATCTAATAAAAATCCAAATAAAATTATTTTTTCTTCAAACAATTTATTAAGATTAAATAATCTTATTGATTATGGGCTAGTAAAACTTAAAATTAAAAAGAATATTACCACCAAAACTCATAAAAAAACTATAAAATTAATTGGAAATAATAATTTAGCAAAAAAATTACTCAAATGGTTTCCTAAAAAAAATTCTTTATTAGCTTTTAAAGAAATATTAAAAAATTAATTACCATACTAAAATTTTTTTTCTTTTCCATGGTTTAAAAAAACAACTTTTGTTTAAAAATAAACAAATAAAAATAATAAACAGAAATGGAGCTGAACCTATATCCCTTATAATTTGCCAATCATTTCTTAAATGACCGTTGTCTAACAATCCTGACAAAAAATAAACACATTGAAATAATCCTAAGTAAATTGCTACTGGGCTAAACCGCCATGCAAATAAGTTTTTTTCACTGCCTGGTGGTGATGAAACTATCATCCAAGCTAACAACATAGTCCAACTAATATAAAATTGTGGATGTCCCACCTTATAAGTGGCCAACAAAAGTAATATTCCAATTACAGAAATATATTCCCATTCAATTTCTGCCATATAGCCATGTAACGATATAATAAATACTATAATTAAAATAAAGATGGTATTTTTATCTATTAAAAAGTTAATAAAATTTTGAAATATTTGACTATTATAATAATCATTTAGATAATTTAAAAACTTTATAATTGATAAAAGTTTTGGACCTCTATCTGACCCAAAAATAAAAGGATTTAATGTTTCCATTCCCCAGATAGAATAAGAGATCAACATACCCAAAAAAAAGACAGCTACCCCACTCAAAAAACATCTAAAAGAAACACCTTTCTTAGAACTTAATGAAAAAAAAGTTAAAAATAAAATTGGATAAAATTTCAATAAAGCACCAAGTCCAAGCAAAGCACCTGTAATAGTCATATTGTTTTGCCTTCTAGCCTCACAAGCTATAATAACTAATAACGCAATTAAGGAGTCATTAATTCCATATATATAGCTAACTATAATAGTGAAAGGAAATAAAGGGTATATTAATAAAATAATAATTAAGTCAGAATTTTTAATTTTTTTAGTTAAATTATTTTTGACATGGACCAGTAACAAAAAAATTATTAAGCCAGTTCCTGCAAATATAACTTTTGGTAGCAATGGATTTATTAAGACAAAATAACCAATCACAGTATGTAAAGGTCCATAAGTACTGTTGCGAACTGAAATACCATTAAATTCAGTTACCCATGGGTTTCCACCAGCATTGGAAATATTCCAATTCTTTAAATATAACCTATAGTCGTTAACTTCACCTGAGAAAAAAGTTAATGAAAAAATTATAATTGCTAATAAGAAAAAGACTAAATTAATATTTCTATTTTTAAACATATTTTAAAAACTCACAATAAATTAAAAAAACCTCTTAATTGAATAAAATAATAAATAAAATAAAGCACCTAAAATATCTTTTATTTTCATCTTGGAACTTCCTAATTTTCTAGATGGAAGATTAACTGGAATTTCTTTGATCTTATAATTTTTTTTATGTAAAATATAAGTACTTTCCCAAAAAAATGAATAACTATTACTTTTAGCTAATAGTATATCTTTTTTTTTAATTTTAGTTAAATCATAACATCTGTAAGCACCTGAAGTATCATATGAAATATTCAACATAAAATTGATTAAATAATATCTAGCTGTTGTTAAAATTTTTCTAAAAGATGGCCAATCTTGTAAAGAATTTTTTAATTTAAATCTATTAGTTATAACAAGTGAACAACCTTTCAAATTTTTAATTAAACTAGCAATGTACTTGGGTTCATGGGTTCCATCTGAATCCATAGTTATTGCCATTTTATACATTTTTTTATACGCATAAGATAACCCTTCTTTATGAGCAGATCCTACGCCATATTTTTTATTTCTAAAAATAAATTTAATTCTTTTATTTTGTTTATTATTTTTGATAATTTCATCTCTTGTTCCATCTTTTGAATTATCATCTACAAATAATAAATCGAATTTATCATTAATCCTTAAGATTTTTGATATAAGTAAACTAATATTTTTTTTTTCATTCAATGTTGGGATGACAATAATAGTTTTCATATTCTTAATATTGATATTTTTTTTCTAAAAATTTTATCAGATTGTGAATTGTAAAGGTCATAAATAAATATATTCCACCTGCAACAACAAATACCTCTATAGGTTTAAAAGTTGTTGAAATTATATATTTTGCAACACCTGTTATATCCATCAATGTTACAGTGCTTGCTAATGAAGTTCCTTTCATCATTAAGATTATTTCATTTCCATATGCTGGAAGGGATTGCCTAATAGCTATTGGTATTTGAATTTTATAAAAAATAATTTTACTTGATATTCCTAAACTTTTTCCAGCTTCAATAATACCTGGCTTGATTGTTTGAAATGCTGATCTAAGTATTTCAGAAGTGTAAGCTCCTGTGTTTAATGCAAAAGCAATAATTGCACACCAATAAGGTTCTTTAAGAATAATCCATAAAAATGTCGATCTTAAATATTCAATTTGACCCAATCCAAAATAAATAATGAATATCTGGACTAGTAATGGTGTACCTCTAAATAAATAAGAATACCCATATGCAAATCTATTTATAAATAAGTTTTTGTTTAATCTTAAAATTGCAAATAATAATCCAATAAATAAACCAATTATCAAAGAAATAGATAAAAGTTTTAAAGTTATAGCTGCTGCATTTAGCAATTTAGGGAAGCTATTAATCATTAATTCAAAATCCACTAATACCCCCTGCTATATTTTGCCTCTAATCTATTAATCAACTTCATACTTAAAAATGTAAGCAACAAATATAAAACAGCTGCAAAAGAGTAAAAAAATAATGGATCTCTTGTAGAACCTGCTGCAACATAAGATTGTCTCATAATTTCAACTAAACCAGTGACTGAAATTAAAGAGGTATCTTTTAGAGTTATCTGCCAAACATTGCTCAAATTTGGTAAAGCTAATCTTAAAGTTTGAGGAAGTATGACTTTAAAAAATTTACCAAATTTTCCTAATCCTAAAACATTAACAGCTTCAAATTGACCTTTATCTATTGATTGTATTGCTCCTCTAAAGACTTCAGTGGAATATGCCCCTGAAATTATCCCAATCGAGAATGCACCAGTGATAAAAGCATTTATTTCAATGTATTCACCATATCCAAAAATAGATGCAACAAACATTACTGCAGTACTACCACCAAAAAAAAATAAATAGATAACAAGTAATTCAGGAACCCCTCGAATTATAGTAGTATAAGTATTTGCTATTAAATTTAAAAATTTATTTTTTGATAACTTTAAAGGAGTGAATATTAATGCAAAAAAAAAACCAATAAGCATTGCTGTTATAGCAACAGCGATTGTCATTAGGGTTGCATAAAATAGCTCATCACCCCAACCAGTATTTCCAAATGATAGAAGTTCCATAAAGATTGGCGACTATAATATAGTCGCCAGATCTAAAATTAATTACATAGAAGCATCAAAGCCGAACCATTTAATAGCTAGTTCGCTGATTTTTCCATTTTTTCTTGCTGTATCAATGGCTTTATTAAAATCTGCTAAAAGTTTAGCATCCTTTTTACCTTGATCAGAACCTTCTCCCATTTGCGATGCTTGTCTTATACCAACACCAACACCATTTCCGAAAGCTCCTCCCGAAAAGGTTGGGCCGACTAATACAACTGACTTACTAGATTTTTCAGCATAATCAGTAAAAGCCACTGCGGCAGCTAAAGCTACATCACATCTACCCGAAGTTAAATCTAAATTAACTTCATCTTGAGTTTTGTACGTTCTTACATTTACCGAACCTACATCACCTGACTGTAAAAAGTTTTGATGAATTGTTCCAGTTTGTGTACAAACTGTTTTTCCAGCTAATGCACCAGTTAAAGTTTTTAAAGCCTTTTTTGCAGCAGCATTTGGTTTTGTAAGATTTATTCCAGCTGGTGTGTCCATACCTTCTAAACTTGAACCTTTCATAACTGCTAACGAAGCTACTTCATCTGCATAACCTTGAGAAAAAGTGATCACTTTTTTTCTTTCGTCAGTTATTGACATACCTGCCATAATTGCATCAAATTTTCTCATTTGAAGAGCAGGAATCATTCCATCCCAGTCTTGTTCTACTATAGTGCAATCTCTTTCCATATATATGCAAAGCCAGTTAGCTAACTCAACTTCAAATCCAATTAACTTACCTGAGGCATCTTTTGAATTCCATGGAGGATAAGCACCTTCAGTTCCAATCTTTATTTTATCAGCAAAAGAATTTCCGATTAATAGTAAAGATACAAGAACTGCTAAAATAGTTTTTTTAAATATGTTCATTACAATCTCCTTTAATAATTTTTTTATTATTTCATAATTTTAATAAATAAAAAAGAAGAATTAATGATTAATAGAAGAGGAAAAATTCCAAGAACAATCAAAACTGGGTATATAAACTCTAGATAATTTAGTATTTCCAAAATGATGGTTAAATACATTCAACCAATTTTCAACTTGATGGGGTTTTTTATCTTGACTTCCTACCTGAGCGGTTATCACACCTTTTGGTTTTAAAATTCTAACCAGAGATTCCATATTTTTAGAAGCTAAATCAATACAAAATTGGTCATCATTTAAATCAACAAAAATATGATCATACATATCATCACTAGCTGTCTTTATACTTTCAAAGGCATCACCCCATACACATTTTACAGAATTCTTCTCAGTTGCTTTATTACCTATCTCACCTAGATGCTTGCTGCATACTTCAACCACTTCTTGATCAAGCTCATACCAGTCTACAAAATTAAATTTTTTTGAAATACATTCTCTTGCTACACCACCATCTCCACCACCTATAATAGCTGCTCTTTCATTATCGCTGTTTAAATTTAAACCTGCACCAACAAAAGTTGAACTATACAAATGTTCATCTGTTGATGCCACTTGGATCTCGCCATCTATAAACAAAGATTTTCCAAATTGTTCTAATTCTAAAATTTCTATATGTTGACCTACTTTAGATTTAAAATCTTCTAAAACATTATTTACAACATAAGATTTTTGAAGACCGGGTGAACTATAAATATCATGATATAAAGATCTTGTATCTCTATTAAATTCTTTTTTAACAATTCTTTTATGCTCAAATTCTTTTTTAATAATGTTTATTGCTATGGATGGGCTTATTTTTCCACATGTAAAAAAGTCAAAACTTATGATCCCTTTCTCTGGGAAGGTGTGAAAACTTATGTGGCTTTCAGCTAATAATGCTAAAATTGTAAATCCTTGGGGTTCAAATTTATATTTTGAAATATTTAAAATAGTAACATCTGCTGCTTTTGCGATTTTATTTATAACCCTTTCATAAACTGAAGGATCATACTCCTTAGTAGTACCAATTATATCTAAAGTAATATGCTCCCCAACTTTTATCATCTTACCCTTTTTTATAATTTTTGGCTTTTTCTAAAACTTTTTTCATTTCTTCAAATGAAAGAATCTTAGGTTCACCTAACTTTAGTGCAATAGTGTATTGATGACAAATATTTTCTATCTCTTGTGAAAGTTCAAAAGCTTGCTCTAAATTTTTTCCAAAAGCAACCTGGCCGTGATTAGACATTAAGCAAGCATTTCTATTTTCTAAAGCTTTGATTACATTATTCGAAAGCTCTTCTGTTCCAAAAGTAGCATAATCAGCACATTTAATGTCCTCACCTCCAGCTAGTGCAATCATGTAATGGAATGGAGGAACAGATTTTCCATGTGAAGATACAGCTGTTGCGTGTGGAGAATGGGCGTGAACAATGGCTCGGGCATCTTTTTTATTAACATAAATATCCCTATGAAACCTCCATTCAGAAGAAGGTTTATTATTTGAGTCGTTATTTTCTGGATCTTCATTAAAACCCATAAAAACAATATCTTCAGGTTTTAGTGTTTCATATTTTTTTCCTGATGGAGTAATTAAGTAACCTTTAATATTATCTTGTTCTGCTCTCAAAGATATATTTCCTGATCTTAACGGTGAAAGATTAGTAGAGTTCAACTTTAAAGAATACTCAATAATTTGATTTCTTTGATCTAAATTCTTCATTTAAATAAGTCTTTAAGTCCTTTTTCTGATGCTTCACATATACCTTTTTCAGTAATTAATCCTGTTACATATTTTGCAGGTGTTACATCAAAAGCCAGGTTCATTGCTTTGCTTTTTTTTGGATATATTTGTATTTTTTTTATATTTCCTTCTTCATCAAAACCTTCTATATGAGATAATTCATTTGAATTTCTTTCCTCAATAGGAATTTCTTTATGATCTTTTGTATTCCAATCTATTGTTGAGCTTGGAAGAGCAACATAAAAAGGAATTTTATTATCATGAGCAGCTAATGCTTTTAAGTAAGTTCCAACTTTATTACAAACATCCCCATTAGATAAAGTTCTATCTGTTCCAACAATACACATATCAACTTCACCTCTTTGCATTAAAATCCCACCTGTATTATCTGCAATGATTGTATTTTTAATTCCCTCCTCATTTAGCTCATATGAAGTTAAGTTGGCCCCCTGATTTCTTGGTCTTGTTTCATCTGCCCAAACATGAACTGGAATACCTTTTTTATGTGCATGATATATTGGTGAAGTTGCTGTCCCCCAATCAATAGTTGCAAGCCACCCTGCATTACAATGGGTTAAAATATTTACAGTATCTTTTTTTTTATTATAAATTTCCTCAATTATTTTAAGACCATTCAAACCAATATTTTCACAAAATTTAATATCTTCTTCACAAATTTCTTTTGCTTCACTGGTAGCTATCTCTAAAATTTTATCACTATTAACACCTGATAATTTGCTCATCATTCTATCTACTGCCCACTTAAGATTTATTGCTGTTGGTCTTGAATTAATTAAATTTTCAGCTGATTTCTTTAAGAATGATTGATCATTGTTTTCAATAATAGCTAAGACTAATCCGTAAGCTGCAGTGGCTCCTATTAGAGGTGCGCCTCTTACTTCCATTGTTTTGATTGCATTTATTGCATCCTTAACTGTTTCTAGATCCTTGATTATAAATTGATGTGGAAGTTTTGTTTGATCAATGATTTTTACAGTTTCACTTTCAAACCAAATAGTGCGATATTCTTTTCCATCTATTTTCATTTATTTAAAACCCTGCCTGCAACTGTTTTTAATTTATCTTTTGTTTTTTGTGTTCTTTTTTCAGGTGCTGTAATTATTGCTACATCTAAACAATTATTAGTTGGATCATTAGGATCAATATGTTTTTCAAAATTATCAATTAAATTTTTAATCATATTTTTAGCTTTTGCTGCATTACCTAATAAAACTTTTACTACTTGTTGAACATCTACATTTTCATGATTTGGATGCCAACAATCAAAATCTGTAACCATTGAAACTGATGCGTATCTTATTTCTGCTTCTCTTGCTAACTTTGCTTCAGGCATGTTGGTCATACCGATTACATCTGCTTTCCATGATCTATATAAGTTAGATTCTGCTAATGTTGAAAATTGTGGACCTTCCATCACAACATAAGTTCCATTTCTTTGATATTCTATTTTTTCTTTTTTTATTGCCTCCTCACACGCATTCATCAAGCCATTAGATGTTGGATGAGCCATTGAAACATGAGCGACAATCTCTTCATCAAAAAATGTTTTTTTTCTCGCGAATGTTCGGTCAATAAATTGATCTACAATCACAAATTTTCCAGGCGGTAAATCTTCTTTTAATGAACCCACAGCTGAAACAGATACAATATCTGTTACACCTAATTGTTTGAGCGCATCAATGTTTGCTCTAAAGTTTATTTTTGATGGAGAAATAAAATGACCTCTTCCATGTCTTGGTAAAAAATAAACCTCTTTATCATTATAATTTGTTTTGAGAATTTGATCTGAAGGTTTTCCCCAGGGGGTGTTTAAATTAAGTAATTCTCTACCTTTAAACTCCTCGACATCGTAAAGACCGCTTCCACCAATAATTGCCAATTTATTTATTGTCATGTTCAAAAATTAATTTATTTATAGTTTTATAAATAACTATTATGAATTTAAAAGATTTTATTAGATCTATTCCAGATTATCCTAAAAAAGGGATTTTATTTAGAGATATTACTACACTAATTAAAGATGAAAAAGCTTTTGCTGAAACTATCGACCAAATTGTTGAAAGATCAAAAAAATTCAATTTTGATAAAATAGCAGCAATAGAATCTAGAGGCTTTGTCTTTGCTGCTGCTGTTTCATATATATTAAAAAAACCTTTTATAATGTTAAGAAAAAAAAATAAGTTACCTGCAGATGTTCACTCTGTTGATTTTGAATTAGAGTATGGAACTGCAACTATTGAGGTACACAAAGACTCGATTGAAAAAAACAATAATGTATTAATAATAGATGATTTAATCGCTACTGGGGGTACAGCCGAAGCTGCTGCTAAATTAGTTAAAATTTCTGGTGGAAAAGTTGCTTGCTTTATATTTGTTATAAACCTTTTTGATTTGAATGGTTCGGATAAATTAATTAAAAAAGGTTATAAAGTAGAAAACTTAATTGAATTTCCTGGTCATTAAGAAAAAAATTTTCCTCTATAATACGATTTACACCCAATCATTGACGCCGATAATCCCAATAAACGAAAAATGTATTTAAAACTATTTTTCTTGTCAAAAATTAACATGTAAAAAAATATTTTGATGAAGGACTTAAAGAATTTATCAATGGTTTTGTAAATAGCATAAAAATAATTATAATTTTTTTTATGAAAATAAAATAAAGACCACATCCAATGCCAATTTCTCAATTTTTCAGCCTCATCTCTAAAGTCTGGAATATCTAAATTTGAACTTTTAAAACCAAGGTGGCTAATCTTTAGATTTTTAGACAAATATACTTCTCTTTTTTTTTCTTTTAAAAATTTACAAAAATCAAATTCTTCAAAATATAAAAAAAAATTTTCATCAAATATTTTTTTATTTTTAAGATTTTTAAAATTTAATAACATTGAACTTCCAGTCACCCAATCAACTTTAGTTAAGTTATCTCTTGAAGTTATCAAAAAATTTTTCTTAAACTCATCATTTTTTTTTGAGTCAAAAAAACCACCTGTTGCAAAACCTTTGTTTTTTAATAACTCACAACCAATTAACGAAAAGCTTTGATTGTTTAAAATTAATTTTATATTTTTAAAAAAATATTTGTCTAAAATAGTATCTGGGTTTAGAATTAAAGCATATTGAGTATTTGTTTTTTTCAATCCATAATTATTTCCACCTCCATAACCAAGGTTTTTTCCTGAACAAAAAATTTTTAAATTAGAATACTTATTTAAAAAAAAATTTTTATCCTTAAATTTATGTGAATTTTCAACTAATATTACTTTTACTCTTCGATCAATAGAATTAAGGCAATTCATAAGTGTTTTTTTATCAGTTAGAAAAGTTACTATTACAACTGTTAAGTTGGATAAATTATTCATATTTATAAAAGATATATATACTTTATATTTAAATATTATAATAACTTCAAATGAGAAATATTATTGTAACTGGCGGCCTAGGTTTTATTGGAAGTAATCTTATAGAGCTTCTTCTTAAAAAAAATTACCGAGTAATTAATATTGATAAAAATTCATATTCTTCAAATTTTTATAATATAAAAGAATTTAGAAACAATAAAAATTATCTTTTTATAAAATGCGATATCGCCGATAAAAAGTTGAGTAAAATTTTTTATAAATATAAACCTATAGGTGTTTTTAACTTAGCAGCAGAAACACATGTAGATCGATCTATTGATAGTCCTGAAAGTTTTATTAAAAGTAATATTTTAGGAGTATTTAATATTCTAGAAATTTTTAAAAAATTTTACAAATCTCAACCTAAAGCTAAATTAATTCATATTTCAACTGATGAAGTTTATGGAGATATTCTTAAAGGAAGAACCAAGGAGTCCTATCCGTATAATCCAAGTTCACCTTATGCAGCATCAAAAGCAGCTTCAGATCACCTGGTTTCATCTTATGTTCGTACCTATGATATTCCGGCAATAATAACAAATTGTTCTAATAATTTTGGACCTAAACAACATCCAGAAAAACTAATACCAAAAATAATATATAATATTATTTCTAATAAGAAGCTTCCAATTTATGGAAAAGGTTTAAATTCAAGAGAATGGATATATGTTAAAGATCATTGTGAAGCATTAATCTTAATCTTTGAAAAAGGTAAAAATGGAAATTTTTATAATATTGGTTCAAATAAAAATGTTATCAATATTGATATTTGTAAAAAATTACTTCAAATTGCTAAAACTAAAATTAAATTAGGAAAAAATGTTAAAATAAAATTTGTTAAAGATAGACCAGGTCATGATGTAAGATATGCATTAAATAGCAATAAATTGATTACAGAATTAAAGTGGAAACCTAGAACAAAATTTGAACTTGGACTCAAACAAACTTTTGATTGGTATTTGAATAATCTAAAATATTTTTCAAAATTGAATAAAGAGGACATCGTAAATCGATTAGGTTTAGATAAATGATGAATGGTAGCGGGAAGTGGGATCGAACCACTGACCTCAGGCTTATGAGTCCTGCGCTCTAACCAACTGAGCTACCCCGCCATTTAATTGCGATGTTTTATAATAGTTTTTATTTTTAGTCCAATCAAGAATTTACCCATTATTAACGTACATATTTTTTAAGATTTAATTTTTCTTCATAACTTTATACTCAAAGTTTTGAGTCGTTTCATTTATTTGAACTAATTTTGCTCCATTTTTACTGTGAAATTTATAAGCCATATCAGTAAGAGGTGACAAAGTTATCAATCTATTTAAATGATTGGATTTTTTTATTTTTTTAAAGACTTCTTTAACAATTAACTTTCCACCACCTTTTTTTTTAGACCATACCGTATAGGCGATAGCAATCTTTCCAACATTTTGACCTCTAAGTGCACTTTGTAGATAAGCATCTTGACTAAGTTTATCTAATTCATCAACGCTTTTTGGTATATCATTGGTGTAAGCAAAACACATCACTGCATATATTTCACCTTTAAATTTTACCCCATAGATTTTTCTGCCATAATTTCTTCTAAAATTATTGTCTAATTCTGGTCTTACCGGATCTTCATTGGTGTTACACTCTTTGAGTTCAACTAAATCTGCACCTTTTATCCAGTCAAATAGGTTATCTATATTTTTAACTAAATATTGTTTATTTTTTCTTAATCTAGCTTTAATTCTAGGTTTAAATTTTTTAGTAATTTTTGAGGTATCATTTTTTAAATTTTTGGAAACTAATTTTTCTTTTACCGTTTTCAATATTTCTCTCATAATTTATACTAAAAATAATCTTTTAATCTATAATGTCTTGTTTAGTGACTTATTTTCAATTAAGCTTTGATTATTTCATTTCCCAACTGATTTAAATAACTTTTCACCCAAAGGACTGATTGGCTGCTGAAATACCAATTTTTTTCCTGTTTTTTCTTTGACTAATTTCAATAATTTTTTAGCTAAACCTTTCCTTCTGAATGTAGGATGTACAAATATATATTCAACCTCCCCAATATTATTAAATCTAACAAAACCTATAGTTGTATTGATATTTTTTAAAGTAAATACACCGTCTGAGTGAGCAAGTTCGTATTCTTTAAAATCAAAATTATTCATGAAATCAAAAGTATAGTAACGATAAAATAATTACTAAAATTAATAAAAAGATAATTATTATAATATTGTTAATCTTAATGTTAAACTTTTTATAAACTGAATCTTTTATTTTTTCCCAAAATAAGACAATTAAAAAAATGACTATTGCTGGAATAATGAATTTAAGCATAAACTTTTAATGATTAATTTTTATCACCAACGTAAACTGAAACCCCTCTCGAATTAATATCAACATCAAATTTCTTATGTAAAGGAGGAAATGCTCTTTGTGAACAGTCTAATCTATCACATGTTCTGCAGGAAACACCAATTGGTATTTCTGTTGATTTATCGTTTATATTAATATTTTCTGTGTACACGAAATCCTTTGCGTATTTTGCTTCACACCCCAAACCTATAGATAAAATACTTTTTGACTGACCAAATCTTCCTATGCCTTTTTCTACAGTTCTGGCAATACAAACATATTTTTCTCCGTTAGTCATTTTACTAACAGCAGCTTGAATTACTCCTGGTCTTGTTAGTGCTGAATAAACGTTCCATCTAGGGCATGCACCTCCATATCTAGGTATTTCAATACCAGATAATGAAAATCTTTTTGATATATTTCCTGCCATATCAACTCTTAAAAAATGAAAAGGAATCCCTGGTAGTTTTGGGTCTTGTAAACAAGTTACTCTATGCGTAACTTGTTCAAATGATGTAGCAAAAGTATTTTGCAATAATTCTAAATCGTATTTAAGTTTTTTACACTCTGTGTGAAAAAGTTTATAGGGCATCAAAATTGCTGCTCCACAATAATTTAATAAAGCAACTTTTGTTAATTTTTTTGATTCATCTGAGGGAAAACTAAACTTAGATAAATACTCTTCTATTTCTTTTAAAGCACCTTCTTGAGCTATTTGAGCAGCAGCATGTAGTTTTTTAGTTTCCAGTGAGCTATAATCACTCAATAAAAGTTCTTTTTTATTTTTGTGAAATATTTTTGAAAAAGGTTTGTTTTCTTCTGGAATAACATCTTTAACTGTTATTTTATATTCTGATTTAAGATAATCACAAAGTGCAATATATCTTGTCCTGTTATTTTTTTGAACTTTCTCAAAAACATTATTTGCAAATTCTTCTAATTTAGGAAAATAATTTTTATTTTCTTGTAAAAAATCTGAGATGACCTCTCCTGGAAAAGAATTTTTTCTATTATCAACAATCTTACCTGAAATTACTTCAATTTTATTAATCATTTCATGGTCTTTTTTTTTCAAAATATCTCCTAATCTTACAATTGCCTTTCCAATTTTTGGATTGGTTCCTACAAGATCTTTCACTTCAGGGCCTAAAATATCCAAATCTTCAAATAATTTATCATCTAAAATTTCAGATAGGGTATTTTCCAAATTGATGTCTGTTTTTGAAGTTAATTGAGAAAGTTCAATATTCAATTTTTCACAGATTTTTAAAAGAAGGTCACCGTCAATTTTTCTTTTACCTCCCTCTATCAGGTTCAAATAACTAGGGGAAATATTCAATTCCTCTGCAAGTTTATTAGCTTGAAGGCCAAATTGTCTTCTAAAAGCCTTGATTTTTGGCCCAATTTTTAAATCTAATTGACTCATATTTTCTATTTGTAAATTTTGTAAATTTATTTTTACAAAATTTTTCCTTAATTTACAAGACTTTTATACTTTTTTGTAGATTTTGTAAATCCTGTAAATTATAAAATTTACATGAACGAAAAATTAAAAAATAACGAAAATGAAGCTCAAATCATAAAGCATGAAGATCTTGCTAAACATAATAGCAGAGGTATTTACATGAGAGATGATCATTGTGATTGGGGTTCAAGTGGAATGCAAGATCTAGTTGAGACCCTTAACGACTCAAACTAGTTCTAATTCGTTCAACTTAATTCATTTCTTTAAAACAAAACTTTAACATCACAGGATAACCATAATGAGTGCAGAAAATATCTCATACGATTTAAAAAGATTTGCAGGAATAAAAAGAGATTATACACCGGGAGATGTGGAAAGACTTAGAGGTTCTATTAAAATTGAATACTCACTTTGTAAACAACAATCAACAAAATTATGGAAACTTCTCAATACAGAAAAATACGTAAATACTTTAGGTTCATTATCAGGCAACCATGCAGTTCAACATGCTAAAGCTGGTTTAAAAGCAATTTACTTAAGTGGTTGGCAAGTAGCTGCTGATGCAAACAGTGCAGGTGAAATGTATCCAGATCAATCTTTATACCCTTACGATAGTGCTCCAAAATTGGTTGAGTCAATGAATAATGCTTTAATCAGAGCAGATCAAATTCAACATATGGAACTTAAAGATGGAGATATGAAAAAAGAAAAAAGAGTAGATTACATGCTTCCAATTATTGCAGATGGAGAAGCAGGTTTTGGTGGACCTTTAAATGTATTCGAATTAGCAAAAAAATTTATTAAAGCAGGTGCTGCTGGAGTTCACTTTGAAGACCAATTGGCTAGTGAAAAAAAATGTGGTCATATGGGTGGTAAAGTTCTTGTACCAACAGGGACTATGATTAAAAATTTAAAAGCAGCTAGACTAGCAGCTGATATAGCAGATGTACCAT
>Ga0209630_10001295_pt1 | contig 27126 bp, 19 predicted proteins | sample COG_01_FD_184745 | JGI IMG/M metagenome (GOLD analysis project Ga0209630, IMG submission 184745) | Pelagic Microbial community sample from North Sea - COGITO 998_met_01 (SPAdes) (version 2) | ecosystem: Environmental > Aquatic > Marine > Neritic zone/Coastal water | place: Helgoland, sampling... | reverse complement strand
CATTGCAGAGTTTCATGCAGCGCATTCGTCGCCATAGGAAGGAAGAGGACCTCAAAGAGTTGCTCAATGAATATGCTGTTCGCGTCGTATTGACCGCTCATCCTACGCAGTTTTATCCAGGAAGTGCTCTCGCCATCATTACCGATTTGGCTAAAGCAATGGAGGAAAACGATTTGGTGAGCATTCGAAAGCTTCTGCATCAGCTCGGTCTTACTCCCTTTTTCCAGTCTGAGCCTCCGACGCCGTTCGATGAAGCCGTTCGTCAAACATGGTACCTCGAAAATGTATTTTACCATGCGGCACCGGAGCTTTATGCTCGGGTGGCTCAGACTCTGGAGGATCCATCAGGTGCTTCGCTCAGTGAAGGACTCATTACGATCGGATTTTGGCCAGGAGGAGACCGCGATGGCAATCCTTTTGTGGATGCAGATACCACATGGAATGTGGCCGAGCGATTGAGGTTAACATTGCTTCGGTGCTACCGGAGAGAGATTCGTGATTTGCGCAGAAGAATTACCTTCAAACATGTAGCAGCGCGTCTCGATCAGTTGCAAGATCGCATTGAATATGCGATGCTTCACCCGGAAAAAATGTCGCTGTCGGTGAAGGACCTGTACAAGGAATTGGATGAAGTTGCGGATTGGGTGTCAAAGCACTCCAACGGCTTGTTTCTCGAAAAAATCCGTGGGTTCCAATTCAAACTTCGTCTTTTTGGATTGCACTTTGCGAGTTTAGACATCCGGCAAGATAGCCGTGTGATCCAACATGCTTTGGACGAAGCGCTTGCTGCCTGCGAAGTGGATGTGGATGCATTTAGAGCCCAATCAACCGAAGAGCAGGTGGATGCTCTGCTTGGTCAACAATGGGAAGGAGCGGTTGATCATCTTGAAGTTGAGCGTCACAACGACATCATCGCTTCGTTCAGAACCATGGCCAAAATTCAAGCCTTCAATGGCCCTCGTGCATGTCATCGGTTCATCATTAGCAATTGCCGAGGTGTTCTAGATGTTGCGGCTGTAGCAGCCTTGGCCAGAATGGCGGGTGTGAGTAAAACGTTGGAATTGGATATCGTTCCGTTGTTTGAGACCATTGCTGATCTGGCCCGCTCAGAATCAGAAGTACGAGAGATGTACCGCCATCCGGCTTATCGGTCCCATCTCCAAACCCGCGGAGACCGTCAAACGGTGATGTTGGGATTTTCAGATGGGACGAAGGACGGCGGGTATCTGCAAGCCAACTGGTCCATATTCGAAGCGAAGCGCAACCTGACTCGGCTATCACGGGATTCAGGTGTGACGGTGCTGTTTTTTGATGGCAGAGGAGGGCCACCCGCACGTGGGGGAGGAAATACGCATCGGTTTTATGCATCGTTGGGATCGGATATTGAGAATAAAGAAATTCAAACGACCATTCAAGGTCAAACGATCAGCTCGAATTTTGGCATTCCCAAGTCCGCAGGTTTTAACTTGGAACTCCTTCTGACAGCTGGACTCCAGAGTCGAATCTTTGATGATGCCCAAACGCAAATTAGCCAAGATCAAGGTGATCTCATCGAGCTATTGGGGTCCAAATCTTTCGCTCATTACACGGCGCTCAAGGAGCACCCTGAATTCATGAATTACCTCACAAAGTGGGGGACATTGAAGTATTATGGTGAAACGAACATTGGCAGCCGGCCAACCAGCAGATCCAAGGATGGACCGTTGAATTTCAGCGATCTCCGTGCGATTCCATTCGTAGGTTCCTGGACGCAACTCAAGCAGAACGTTCCCGGGTTTTTTGGATTAGGTTCGGCACTGGAGTGGCTCGATTCAGAAGGTCGAATCGAAGACGCTAGCGCCTTGTACAGGGACAATGCCTTCTTCCGTGCATTGATCGAAAACAGCATGCAGAGCATGATGAAAAGTGATTTTCGGCTGACGGCACACCTCGAGGCGGATCCACAGTTCTGCGGGATTTGGACCATGATTCGTGATGAATTTGAGCGTTCAAAGAAATGGGTGCTCTTCATTTCTGGGCAATCTACCCTTATGGAACGAAACCCGCACATTCGCGAGAGCATCGCCTTGCGGGATGACATCATCCGTCCGCTCTTGATTATCCAGCACTTTGCCCTTGGCCAGTTGGCAGCAAAGGAGGAGTCTACAAATTGGGATGCCAAAGTGCTCAACCGTTTGATCGTCAGATCGATGTTCGGAATTATCAACGCCAGCCGAAACGCAGTGTAAGATTTGGTCCAATAAAAGCGGCCCCTTTCGGAGCCGCTTAAATTTTTGAATCACGTGTTGATTAGCGTAAACCGCTGACCAGGTCCATTTCTTCAATCAAGTTGTTGGCTCCAGCAAACTTGTCCAGTATCCACATGACATAACGGATGTCAACGGAGATGGTTCGTTGCAATTCAGTTTCAAAGGCGATGTCTCCGCTCATAGCTTCCCAGTTGCCATCAAAAGCACAACCGATGAGGTCACCATTGGCGTCCAGTACGGGCGAGCCTGAGTTGCCTCCTGTGATGTCTGTCCCATGAATGAAGCACACGACGAGTTCCCCTGATTCATCTGCGTAAGGTCCAAAGTCTCGGCTACGGATTAATTCATCCAGCGCGTCTGGAACGACAAATTCAGGGTTGGAGTTGTCCTTTTTTTCCAACACACCATTGGCCGTGGTGATGAAGTCGTAATTCACCGCATCAGCAGCTTTGTATGGGGCTACAGCGCCATAGGTCAGCCGCATGGTGGAGTTCGCATCGGGAGCGATGGCTTGGCCGGCATCCATTTCACGGAGGCCTTTGACGAATAAACGGTAGCCGCGGTTAAATTTATCTTCCGCAGGATTGGACATTCCAGCGAAGTATGTTTGGATGGCACTGTTGCCTACGATGATGCCGAGATCCTTATCCAGTTGTTTTTGGTCGGGATTTGCAATGAATGCAGCACAACGGCCTGCATCGACCAAAAAGCTATTGGCATACATCTTATCCGCAAATTGACTGAAATCATTTTCTGACATCATGCGCACACCCATGTACTTCCTTGACACTAACTCAAAAAACGAGGGGTGGTAGGCTGGGTCGATGTCGTCACGGAATTTGGACATCAGATTTACAAACAAATCACGGTCAGTCGCTTGGTCATATTCTTTAAAAAATCCATTTGCAAAGTCGCTCATAGCCGCTTGTGTGGCTGCAACTTCTTCGGCCTTATCGCTGAATAATCCACCAGCCATCCGAGCAAAGCGGAAGGAAAATAACGTAATATCACAGCCAATGAGCCCAGCTTCCAACGCATAAACCTTGCCCTGAACACTCGGGTCTGTGTCTTCGTAGTATGACTGAATCAAGTCCAACGCCTCTCCGTATTCAGTTTTGCGGTCTTCGTTTTCGTTGACCCATTTGGTGAAGCGTTCTTCCAACGTGGCTTTCTTGGCTTCTACATCTAACCGCTTCAACCCTTTGGACTGACCGATGTAGTATTTCCAGTAGTTGGCCGCTTGTGCATACTTGGCCGCGTATTGAATGCGCACGGCTGGATCTGCGTCCATGTGTTCCTTCATTGTCTTTAGCTTCAAATCACGCACGTCGACAACGGAAGGGTTGTAGAGGCGCAGTGCTTGATCAATGCCCCAGCTGCTGAGGAACCGGTCCGTGCTTCCGGGGTAGCCCATGATCATGGTGAAGTCCCCTTCGGACACACCGTCCATCGAGATGCGCAAATGTCGCTTGGGCTGGTAAGGCACGTTGGAGTCACTGAAGTCAGCGGGTTCGTTATCAGTACCCGCATAAATACGCAACATGGAGAAGTCTCCAGTGTGTCTTGGCCACATCCAGTTGTCGGTGTCGCCTCCGTATTTTCCTACGCTTTCGGGCGGAGCCGCAACCAAGCGAATGTCACGGTATGTTTTATATTCGAACAAGTAGAATTCGTTGTCGTAGTAGAAACTTTTGAGTTGGAGTTCTTTTTCTCCATCTGCATTCATCTCCTCCATCAGTGCTTTTCTTGCCTCGGAAATGGCCGCATTTCGATCGTCTTCGTTCATCTCCATTGTGACATTAGCGAGCATGCGTTCCGTGACATCATCGATGCGGACCAGGAAGCTAATGACAAAGTCATCGATGTGCTTTTCCTGGTCGAATGCCTTCGCAAAAAAACCATCCGTGAGGTAATCATTTTCTGTGGAGCTAAACCCTTGAATTGCATCATAGGCGCAGTGATGATTGGTCAAGACCAAGCCTTGGGATGAGATCACTTCACCCGTGCACGACCCTCCATTCAATCGAACAATCGCATCTTTGAGGCTTGCGTTGTTGATGTCATAAATTTCTTCTGCTGTCAAATTGAGTCCCATGCCTTCCATTTCGGCCATGGTAATGCGATTGAGCATGTTGACCAGCCACATGCCTTCGTCGGCTTTGGCAGGCAATGAAGTGCTGAACATGCTGATGACCAGCAATAAAATCGTTGTTTGCTTCATGTTTATTCAAGGTTAGTTTTCGTGTTCGGAATCCAATTGAGCGAAGCCATGGATTCATCCAAAAGAGTATACAAAGTACTCAGATCAGGGCCTTTGTATCGGTTGGTAACTGATTTGCCGTAGAGGATTGTAATGGTCGAAGGCAAGTCCGTGATGCGCGGATTGTCATAGAGATCCTTCATTATGAGGTAGGAAGATTTATCAATGGAAGATTCGACTTGACTATTCCAGACCTGCGCCGTTTTACTTAAATCCGCGGTGTAATTGCCTGGTTTTAATTGCCCAAGAGCTCCTTCGCGAAATGGCCGCGTGATTTCCATTTCACACATTCCATTCGGAAGGACATGAAAAATGAATGCAGGGCAAGGACCAAAACACAGGGTCTTCTCGTAGATGACTTCCTGAAAGGAATGGGCGGATGCATCTTTCTGAACAGAGCAGCCTGTGAACGCGCAAGCAGCGCTTATGGTCAGGATCAGAAGGAGTCGACTCATTTCCTGGATTTTTTCTTGGCTTTGATTTCCTTCGTTTTATCTAATTGCTCTTTCTGCATTTGCTCCAAACGTTCTTGGAAGCTGGATTTTTTGCGCGGCTTTGCCTTATTGGCCTCAATCTTTTCCCGGATCTTGTCCTCATCGATCAGAAATTCCTTGATGAGTAACATCTGTCCGATGCTGATTACGTTGGCTGTCAAATAGTACAAGCTCAATCCCGACGCGAACTGGTTGAAAAAGAACAACATCATGAAGGGAAAAAACTGTTGGATGACCTTCATGTTGGGCATGCCCGGTTGCTGCGGTTGGGGCGGCTGATTGGCCATGGTCATGCGCATGTAGAAGAACGTACTAATTGACATGAGCAAGGTGAAACCGCTAACATGAGCTCCATAAAACGGAATGGAGAATGGCAGATTGAAGATGCTGTCAAATGCTCCGAGGTCATCCGCCCATAAAAAGGATTGGCCGCGCATTCCAATGTTTGCAGGAAAGAAACGGAACATAGCGTATAGGACCGGCATTTGCAGCAAGGCTGGAACACAGCCCGCTAAAGGGTTGACTCCCGTTTGGCGGTACAGCGCCATCGTGGCTTGTTGCTTCGCCATGGCATCGTCTTCATGTTTCTTGTTGAGCTCCTCGATTTCGGGTCTCAACACCTTCATTTTAGCCGAGGACATGAAGTTTTTCCAGGTAATAGGGGATAGGGCCAATTTGATGATCAAGGTGATGACCAAGACGATGAGTCCAACTGATCCTATTTTGGAAGCTAAAAAGTCATACAGCGGCAAAATGACATTCCGGTTGACCCAGCCAAATATCCACCAGCCATAATCGATGATTCGGTCGGCCTCTTCAAGCTCCAGTGATTCCAACGCGTTTTGCTCGTTGGGTCCAAAATAGAATTGAAAATTACTCGCGACGGCCGTTCCTATTCGTTGAGGCTCAAAAGGCAAGCGTGCACTGTAAAGCATAGTGACAGTCGAATCTTCTTCAGGCACAGTAGTGGTGAGTTCTGCACCGGCCATGAAGTCACCATCATGATGAACCAATGCCGAGAAAAAATTCTGCTTGAAGGCCATCCATTCAAGGGGTTCCTCCGTGATAAGATCTTTGCTTTGACCATCCGTCAAGTAATCCCGGCCTAATCCCACTTCCTTGAAGTAGATGCTGCTGTGCTGTCGTTCCCAATCCAGTCCTTTTTCATTGGGTATTCCTGCCGCATTCCAGTCCAGCGTGAAGGATTCACCAAGTTGTGTTCCGAAGCCTTCGAACGAGAGTGTCGAGGATAACTCGTTCCCGTTCAGTTCGTGCTCCCATCGGATCACTTGGCCTTCAACCGAGCGACTGACCAATGCCATGCTATTTTCACGGTCGGCCTCCATTTCGAAATGCAAATCACTCAATTGCATCACCCGGTTGACGTCATCGAATTCAAATTCAATGTCCATTGAACTGGCATCTGCATTCCACAGGGCTATCGGCTCTTCAGAGTTATACCTGTTGTAATCTTTCAGTTTTGCTTCCACAGGAACGCCACCGCGACTGCTAAAGGTTAACGCTGTTGCATCGGACTCCAGGACATAGGATTGTTCTTGACCGAGCGCAGCGGTGGCCAATTGACCAAAGCGTTGAACGAGGTTGGGATCCATTCCTTCTGACAGTCCGCTTACAGGGACTGTTTCCGTTCTGAGTTCTGCTTGAAAGGCAGCTTCTTCTGCTGAGGAAATACTATCGAGACGGGCCTCTTCGATCAAGCGTTCTTGTTCCGCAATGGCGGCGATTCGATCTTCCTCAGTCGGGGCTGTGTACCAGATGTATCCGATGTACAAAAGGACCATCAGGACGATGCCGATAATTTGATTTTTATCCATATTCGGGTGCGAAGTTAGGTGAATTAGCGGGCTGGTGTATTACCAATGAATTTGACCTTCTCCATTCCAGATTCCTTTGGCTTTCATGAAGGCTTCAATCAATTCCCTTACGCACCCTTTTCCTCCTGGTATTTGACTGACGTATGAACATGCCGAGAATACGTCCTGTGCAGCATCACTTGGACAACAGCTGAGCCCCACAGCCTTCAATGCGGGAATATCGGGCATATCGTCTCCCATGTAGGCCATGTGCTCAAGTGGGATGGCATGGCGGTCTGAAAGGTCGCGAAGAACGGCAAGTTTGTCATGACTTTTGAGATGAACTTCTTCAACTCCCAAACCGCGCATTCGTTCCTCAACACTTGGCTCTCTTCCTCCCGTAACAATGGCGAGAGGAACACCTTGCTTGCACGCCCACTGGACGGCGAATCCATCTTTGGCATGTCCTTGGCGCAGCATGGTTCCGTCTGAATCAATGAGGATGGTTCCGTCGGTGAAGATTCCGTCATAATCAAAGGCCAATAGGCGGATGGATTCAAATTGATCGGGAGTATACATAAAAGTCTAGTGAGTTTGAGGATGGTGGGATTGGATGCTCTCGGTGAGAATGCGGTAAAGGATCGCTAAGTCTGGTTTGTCCTTGAGGCTGTCAAGGTGAGCTTCAATGACCTTTTGGTCATTTCGTATGGCCGGACCAGTTTGGTGTTTCGCTGATTCTCCGTCCAGAGCTCGCTGCGATGCAACGGAAACCAAGGGTTGCATTAATTCCCAAGGTACACCGGCTTCTTCGCAGAACTCCTGAGCCAATGCGAAGAGGTGATTTGAGAAATTCGAGGCAAAAACCGCGGCCAAATGTGTCCGTTGTCGATTGGACTCTTCGAGGGGAATAACGGTGGATGATATCCAGGATGCTATTGCTCTTCCGTATTCGAGGTCCTCTGAGTTTTGGGCCGTGATCACGAGCGGAATGGTTGATACAGTTTCGGGTGCATGGGCTTGAACACTCTGCACCGGCCAAATCACGGCACCGTTTGCGGGATCTGCCAATGATCCACTGAAATGAATTCGAAAAACTCCGCTAGGGATTTGATCTAGAATCCCTGAAATCGCGTCATCACTGACCGCGATCAATGCGATATTGATGTCGTTCGGTAGTTGGCTGCAGTCTTCCAAGCATGCCGCATCCCGCGTTGAAAACCCTTCAGGAATTTGACAGGATCGGTTGCAAAATGCTCCTATGGTCAGGCCACGGGATTCCCATGCGCGGCCTAGGGATGTTGCAACACGACCATTGCCTATGAGGACTGCGCGAAGAGAATCAATCATGCGGTGGCATTGATTTTCTATCCCGTTTGTATCGGCTCCAGATGGCAAGGGCAGTTCCCATGGCCATCAGCACGCACCCAAACCACAATACGTTGATGAGGGGAAACATGACGGCCTGCATGACCACAAAATCTCGACGAACTGATTCGTGCTCCCACACTGTCATATCTAGCGATTCTTCCGTCGGATCAAAAGATTCGATGCGCATTTTAATGCCGAATCTTTCTGCCTCGTATAGATCAGGAATAATTATGCTGTCTCGCACGATGTAGAGCGGTTCATGCAGCTGGCGGGCCGTTTTGTTTTTCAGACGCACGCACGCTGCAATGCCGATGTCTTTTTCCAACAATCCACGTGCAGGCTTCTCTTCATTGGTTATAGCTCGCAAGCTATCAATGGTCATGAGGGTGTGACCGATGAGCATGCTGTCACCAACTAGCATCGTATGCGTTCGGCCTCCCATCCATCCTTCTTCATCTGTTTCAGGAGGCGTAACGCGTCCCCATTTGATGTGGGTATACAAATCCTTGTGAAGCCAGTGTCGCGTATCCGGTTCTGGGGCATTGCCCATTTGCTCGTTGAGTTGGATGCGAGGCTCCAGAGTAAATTGCTTTGGACCTGCAGTTCCTGATTTCCAAATTTGGGCTTCGGCTGCTTGACGTTCATTTGGAAAGGGAATGAACATCCAGTGGTCTTCCATGTCCTCTGAGAACTGGGCCGACGCGACATGCGATTCGAGAGCTTCAAAGACCATTCCATCAAAGAAAACGACATCACCCGGAGCATAATTGTGTGGCGCTTTTTCGAAGTAGTCCATTCGGAACTTGACATGAATACCTTCTTGATATCGATCGCGGTAACTCACGAAATAAGGTCCTAATGGAAGCGTGTCACCTTCCATGATGAGCAAGTCCTCACGGTTGTTGAGCTCTTCGTTCAGTGTGCTAATATCTCCGATTTGATTTTGTGAGATGATGGCCTTTTGGCTTGTACTCAGCACAGCACCAAATATCACCAAGCCAAAACCCACGTGGGCCAGCGGAGAGCCAATTTTGCTCCAATGTCCTTTGGCTTTTCGAAAGAGGTAATCCCCGTTGGAAAACACCGCGAATGCAGCAGAAAAAAGTAAAACAACACGAGGCAATTCCCACCATTCAAATGGAAAAAGAGCGACTAAGACTCCTGAAACAAGTATACTGAGGGATAAAGAAAGGATGAGCGATCTGCCGACTTGGGCTACATTGGACTTCTTGTATTTCAGCCATTGAGCGAGCCCCATGGTTCCCATGATGAGAATGGCCAAAGGAACTTGAACGAGGTGGTAAGTTTGATCCAAGTCTGTTCCTGGTGCGAGGTTGTGTTTGCTCAAATCGGTCAAAAGTGAGCTGTTCCATTCAGCTCCCAACTTGGATAAGATGGGCCCAAGCGGTTCGAGGAACTGGTTGAATACCGGTAAACTGGTTTGCCATGTGATATGAGCTGCGCTGACCAGGAAAAGAAGGCTACCAACAAACATCCAAAATTCGCGGCTCCAAACGGATTCTTCCTCCGATGATCGCTCAAAATCAGTGCGATAAGCCTTGATGGTTGTAAAAGTTAGAGCCAAAAGAAAAACGGCGATGGCCTCGATGACGTACCCTTTTAAAGCAATAACGGTAAGCGCGACTGCGAGGATGGCCATTCCGCGTCGCCACTGCACGGATTTAAGGAGCAAGATGTGGGCAAACCCGACAAAGCTGAGCACATACACAAGCAACTGAGGGAGGATGCCGCTATCAACAAAACTGTGGACGGAAGTATCTCCGAGAATACCAGACTTGGTCAGGAACGTGCTGTAGAGCACCAGCAGAAAAGAGATGAGCAAAAAATAGAAGGTGCTGAAAAGCGCCATCGGAGATTTTTTGTTGCGGTTGATGAGCAACAGGTGTGTTCCGGCGACCAAGGTCAGCCAAGGCACGAGGGAGGAGTTTTCAACTGGATCCCATGCCCAGAATCCCCCAAAACTCAGTGCTTCATATGCCCAAGCGCCGCCCATCAGGATTCCTGTGCCCAAGATGCCGATTCCAAATACGCCCCAACGTAACGCCGGCGTCATCCAAGACCGGTCATCCCGCTGAGTCAATCCTGCTGCCGCAAATGCGAAGGGCACCGAAGTTGCTGCAAATCCTAGAAAAAGGGTGGGAGGATGAATGGTCATCCAATAATTTTGAAGCAAAGGGTTGAGTCCTTGTCCGTCCTGGAACATGGGGAACGAGGTGAGGTAATCCAAACGTCCCGTCCACGGTAATCCCCAATTATTAGGTGCTTCGCGAAGCAATAAAAATGGATCAAGCCCAAGTTGGAAGTCTCCAAAATATATGCCCAGCAGCATGGAAGACAAAAACAATTCAATCCCGCTTAACGTTGCCATGACCTTCGCACTCCAGCGGGTCGTGGTGCGGAGTAAAATCAAACCGAGGACATTGTGCCAAAACATCCAGAGTAAAAATCCTCCTTCTTGTCCACCCCAAAACGCACTAAAAATGAAACGCATGGGCATTTCATTGTTGAGGTGTTTCCAGATGTACTGAAACTCATATCTGTGCGCTCCGAACAGCGCAAAAATCAGCGCGATACTCGCAAATGTGGAGATCGCATGCAGTTGAAATGCGCGCTTACCTATGTGATTCCATTCCTTCAGAAAACTGACCACTGCTACGAAAGAAGCCCCAAAAGCGAGCGCAATGAGCGTTCTGCCTAAGAAGGCGACTTCAGTCCATTCTCCGATGTATTCAGGGCTCATTTAAGATTCGCCTTGTGTGTCCTCGGATAAGAGGACGTGATTGTTCTCGTTGTACTTTGAGGGACATTTCATCAGCATTTCTGTTGCATGAAATTCACCGTCGACTGCACTTCCATAAAGATCAATGGATTCGCTATTTTCCAGACCGGTTGGTTTTGGCTGATTCAGCACGACGCGTTGTGTTTCACCGGCAACATCGACCATATGAAATGTTGTTTTGGTGGGGTCAACTTCTGGTTCGTAGACCACGGGATAATCCCGATTCAATGTTCCGGAAACCTTGCATTCTTCCCCGGGTGTTGCTGCTGCCTCGGCGAAATTCACGCTTCGACTGGTGCTTATGAAGGTGGCGATGAAAGAGCCAATTAACGCGCCGATTAAGAGCAAGCTGATAATATGGGTTCTCTTCATGATGACTGGTTTTGGGAATCATTCAATTTTTCATCCAATGAATCGTTCATGCGTTGAAGGCGTGTTTCCATCCGAACCAGCCAATATCCCAATCCTGCAAGGATGATCAAGGCGACTCCTGCAACAACCATGGCTTTACCGCTTCCAAAAAAGAACCCTTCAAGGGGATTGATCTGTAAAAACATATGACTCATTTTATCGCAATTGACGCAGTTTTCTTTCGACGATGGACTCTTTTAATCGAATTTGGTACATCCACGTTCCGAGCATCATCCAGCCGAGAACGGCGGGATAAAAAACAGCACGCAAAGAACTGTCCAAATCGTAACTATTGAACCCCGGGTTCCCACCCTTACCTGGATGCAAGCTTTCAGAAAAACGAGGCAAAACCATCAGGAGAATGATCAAGATCACAAAGGCGAACAAATTGTAGACAGAGGAGAGGCGTGCCCTCAAACGCACGTCTTGAATCGTAGCCCTTAAGATCAGATAACCTGCGTAAACGAGCACAGTCACCAGCGCACCATTCAATTGCGGATCATCCACCCACCATGCGCCCCAGGTGTAACGCGCCCACAAGCTACCCGTGATGAGCCCCAACGTTCCAAATAGCAATCCGATTTGTACACTGGCTTCTGCTTTGGCATCGAAGTTCAAGTCATTGGCAGAAGACAATTGACGAATGGATGCGACAAAGCCAATCCCCATCAATAAGAACATCGTGAACCACATGGGAACGTGCAGCATCAAGTTGCGGATCGTCTCCACAATTCGGGGTTGATAGGGGAAGTGAAACGGCAGTTCGGCCAGAAATTCAGAGATTTCAGGATTGTCCCAGGCGGCTTGCTCGTTGATGAATCGATCGCTCAAAAAAAGGCCGTTTTCCAAAAGCAGTGTTCCGTCTATCGGATGCGTAACAAGCACATCCCATGACTTGGATGGGACCGTGTACGGCAAGTCCATTCCAACAAGGGCATGTGTAGCGTCGATGACTTCGATCAATGGCAATGCAGCGAGTTGATTGCCGTGACGCAACACCACCGTCAGGTTTTCAGGAGTTTCCGACCAATGGGTGCCAAATCCAGTGAGTGCATACACGGGAACTTGATGCTCGACTCCCACCACCAAATCGGCTGTTTTGGTGTCGGTCAACTCAAGCAAGCCCGGCCCTAGTGGTACGAGAAAGATCATGCAGAGCACATACCCCAAGAGGGCCAATCCACCTATTTTCCAGCTGCGTTGAATCATCGCTTTTTACTCACGCCAAAGGTAAGGGAAGAGGATGTACCCAAGGGCAGTAAACCCCCCGGTTAAAGTTGCCAAAAAAAGCAAGTGATGAGCTGTGTCTCCAAAGGCTATGCCTTTCATGATATCCATTCCATAGCGCGTTGCAACTAAAATAACAGGAATGATCAAAGGCAATCCGAGGACGGCAATGAGGCTGAACCCCCCGCCAGCGCGCGTTGCCAAAGCTTGAATCATTGCGAGCAGTGAAGCCAAGGCAAGCGCAGTTGCTTCAATCCCAATAAAAAAATAAAAGATGCCATTGCCCACAAATGGATCCAATCCCAAAAACAGGAGGAATGCGGCGAAGATGAGGGCGCCGAGTGCCAACAGCATCAAACTGTAATAAACGATTCTGGCTAAAAGCCAGTTTTGTGGTCGTACGGTATGCAGAAGAAAACTGCGCATTTCCGGTGCATCATCTGCCCAAGGTTTCGACACGGCATTGAAGGCCGTAAAAAGTAAGACCACCCAGGCCAAAGCATTCCAGCTTTCGCGCTCAGCATGCATGCCCGTCGCTTGATAACACGTATATACTGCAGCTATTGCGAACACTGCAAGTCCAGCAATGCCATGTTTATTCCGCATCTCTACACGAATTGCGTGCTGGACCAAAAAGCGGATGTCTGCGACACGGCTCATTGTTTGGATGCATTTGAAGTTTTGACCAAGGCCATTGGTTTGGCGATCACCTGAAAGAGCCGCGCCATATTTCGCGCATCTTCAATGGCCCGATGTTGAGTCCCTTGGTAGGACAGCCCCTCCATTTCCATGGCAGATTTGAGTCCGATTTGGTTTTTACTGCCCTTCCATTTGCTATAGTGATGTTGCAAGCATGCATGGTACCGAAGCCATGGTAGGTCCATATCATGTAAATCGCCATCGCTCAATAGTTGCCTCTTGTCGAATTCACCCCAACTCATAAGAACCGCACGGTTATCCTGGGGGGCGATCCAATCTTCAAAGTCCTCAATGGCCTCGTCGAAATGAGGTGCTCCCTCAATATCCGATTGGGTAATGCTGGTCAGTTGAGTGCAAAACTTGGAAATCTCAGGATGCAGGGTAGGGCGGACAAACGCACAAAACTCATCGATGATCCTTAATGATTCATCCACTTTCACAGCTCCTATTTCTATTACCTCCACACGTTTTGGCGCACGACTCCTCCAACAAGTCGCTTCGAGGTCATAAATGATAAACTGCCGATCTTCCATGCAAGTTCAAAGATACTTGATTCCGAGGTAGGCGCTGTACCTTGCTTGCATGGTAACCCACAGATACCCAGAACGGATAGTGGTGTTGACGGGAGCAGGCATGAGCGCCGAAAGTGGCATCGAGACGTTCCGCGGTGCCGGAGGATTGTGGGAGGGATACCGATTGGAAGAAGTGGCAACACCGGAAGCTTGGACGCGTCAGCCAGAGATGGTTCGTAGATTTTACAATGAGCGGCGCAGGAACTTGATGCAATCGGAACCGAACAAAGGCCACGAATTGCTGGCTGAATGGCAATCAAGGACTTCCGTGCAGATTATCACTCAAAACGTCGATGATTTGCATGAACGAGCGGGTTCGAAGGACGTACTTCACTTACACGGGGAGTTGATGAAATCCCGTAGTTGCGGACCGAATGCATCAATCATGGACATGGTAAAGTGGGAAATGACTTCGAATGATCGCTGCCCTGATGGGTTTCCAATTCGACCACATATCGTCTGGTTTGGTGAGCCAGTTCCTAATATGAGTGAAGCGATAGAAAAGGTGAGGAGTGCAGATTGCCTTGTCGTGATTGGAACTTCGCTGCAAGTGTACCCGGCAGCTCAACTTGCTTTTGAGGCAGACGACCAAGCGCGCATTCACCTGATTGATCCGCAAGCTGAAAGCCTCAATCAAATGGGGGCTAAAATCTGGCCCATGAAGGCATCTGAGGGTTTGAAAGAGCTCGACCAAAAATGGTTTGGTCGGAGGGACTCATTGATTTAGATATGCCTCTCTAGGCAGAAGGCTTTCCCCTTTTGCGCCAAGCACCCGAATCATTGCCTGGTGACGTCACTTTTGAATGAGAGATTCCCGCGGTCGTGTTCCGGTTGGTCAAAGCAACGGCTAATTCAGCGAGCGATTCTTTGGAGAGCATTCCTGGCCGCTCCATTGCTTTGGGGCTAAAGAACTGTTCGACAAAATGGGTGTCAAAATTACCGGATCTAAAGGAAGGATGATCAATGGCAAAACGTCCAAAATCCAATGTTGTGCGAACGCCAACCACGTGGTAGTCATCAATGGCACGTATGCACCGATCAATGGCCGTTTGTCGGTCATCCGCATGAACAACTAGTTTCGCGAGCATTGGGTCATAATGTATGACGACTTCCTGACCTTCTTCGACGCCATCGTCCACGCGAATTCCCGGTCCTACAGGAGGGCGATAAAGTGTCAATTGCCCTGTATCAGGCATAAATCCCTCGCTCGCGTTCTCTGCATACACCCGGATTTCAATGGCATGTCCCCGTATGCTCAATTCATCTTGTTTAAAAGAGAGAGGGTGGCCTTCCGCAATGCGAATTTGTTCGCGGACCAAGTCGACATTGGTAATGCATTCCGTAACCGGATGCTCCACCTGCAGTCGGGTGTTCATTTCAAGGAAGTAAAAACGATGCTGATCGTCCAATAAAAACTCCACAGTCCCGGCACCAACGTACCCGCAGCTTCGTGCTACCTCAACAGCACTTTGGCCCATCTTCTCTCTCAGTTCCTCTGAAAGTACCGCCGATGGCGCTTCTTCCACAACCTTCTGATGGCGCCGCTGGATACTGCATTCACGTTCAAATAGGTGCACCACGTTACCGTGCTGATCTGCTAAAATTTGAACTTCGATGTGCCGAGGAGATGTGACGAAGCGTTCGATGAAAACAGCCCCATCGCCAAAGGCGTTGACAGCTTCAGAAACAGCTCGTTCAAAGCTGTTCTCCAATTCTTTGGCTTCGCGAACGATTCGCATTCCTTTGCCTCCTCCTCCGGCGCTGGCCTTAATCAACAAAGGATATCCGATGGATTCGCCTACTTCAAGTGCTTCTTGAGGTGTATGAACGGGGTGGTCTGTTCCAGGTACCAAAGGCACACCGAAAGGTTTGACCGTTTCTTTAGCGGTGAGTTTGGACCCCATCGTCTCAATGGCGTGGGGTCTTGGACCAATGAACCTGATGCCCGCTGATTCTACATCGGATGCGAATTGGGCGTTTTCTGAAAGAAATCCATATCCAGGATGAATGGCATCCGCACCAGTGGACTTTGCGGCATCAATGATTTTTGAGCCCAAAAGATAACTTTCGGAAGAAGCGGCAGGGCCGATGTGAACCGCTTCGTCAGCGAACCGAGAAAAAACGGAATCTTTATCAGCATCTGAGTAAACGGCAACTGTTTTGATGCCCATTTCCTTCGCCGTGCGCATGACCCTCAAAGCAATTTCGCCGCGGTTTGCGATCAAAATTTTTCGAATGGGATGGGGGACAATCGGGTTCAAAATCAAAGGGGGAAAAAAGGGCAAGCGATTCCTATCGCACCGCTACAACCGTCTACCCTTGCTGCCTTCCGGCCCTGGGGGAGTCGACGGGAGCTGGTCGTAAGAGACTTGCCCCCGGCAAAGATACCATCAAAATAGTCGTTGCACTACCTTGCAGGCATGAAAATCCCACTCTTCGCATGGCAACATGGTGCAGCAGCAGGTGCAATGATGATCCTGCTCAAGCTAGCCTCCTATATAATGGGAGTAGAGATGATGCTGAATCAATGGGTATCGTTTGCTTCATTTGCTCTAGTCTTAGCCGGTATGCTGATGGCGGTCACAGCTACGCGTAAAACAGAAGGTGGGTTTATTTCGTTTGGCAGGGCATTCTTGGTTGCGTTCTCTGCTGCGGCCATCTCGACATTGCTGGTCTTGCTTTTGGATTTGGTCCTCGGAACACTTGTCGATCCTCAATTGAACGAGAAAATTTTGCGTGTGACAAAACAATCGTGGGAAGATTCTGGGATGTTGAGCTTGATCCCCAAGGCGGAGTTGGAGGGAGTGCTCGCACAATTAAAGTGGACATTGCAACCAATGGGTCAAAGTGTGAGTTGGCTGCTTGGCTTGGTGTTTTGGTCAATTGTCGCTTTGATTGTCGGTGCGATTATGAAACGAATTGATCCGCAACAATTTTGAAACAAAAGGGAGATCAGTCCGTAAACCTGACCATATGAAAGACGGAGAAAAAGAAATCTCGATAGTTGTTCCGCTGTTCAATGAAGAGGAGAGTCTGGCAGAGTTGAAGGCTTGGATTGATGACGTGCTCAAGGATCGCGCTTACGAAGTGATATTTGTGGATGATGGCAGCCGTGATAATTCATGGCCCATTATTCAAAAATTGGGGGCGGATGATCCTGATCAGGTCGTTGGAATTCGGATGGCTAGGAATTACGGGAAGAGTGCGGGTTTGCAATTGGGGTTTCAAGCGGCAAAAGGGAAGGTGGTTATTACCATGGATGCTGATTTGCAAGACTCTCCCGAGGAAATTCCAGAATTGGAACGTAAAATTCTTGAGGAGGGATTTGATTTGGTAAGCGGTTGGAAAAAGAAACGTCATGATCCGCTCACTAAAACCATTCCAACTCGGCTTTACAATGCGGCTACGCGATGGGTGAGCGGAATTCGTCTGAATGACTTCAATTGCGGATTGAAGGCTTATCGCCTGGAAGTGGTCAAAGCAATTGAAGTTCAAGGTGAGATGCATCGGTACATTCCTATTCTGGCCAAGAGTGCGGGGTTTGATCGCATTGGCGAACAAGTCGTTCAGCATCAGGCGAGAAAGTACGGTAGCTCGAAGTTTGGCGTGGAACGCTTTGTCAATGGCTTTTTGGATTTGATGACCATCGGATTCATGATGCGCTTCTCTCGAAAACCCATGCACTTTTTCGGTGCGCTGGGGGCTCTAATGGCGTTGATCAGCTCAATCGGATTTGGTTGGATTCTGGTCAGTAAATTGATTTCGATTGGGCAGGGTATGCCTTCACGAAACATCACGGAACTGTCCACATTTTACATTTCTCTCACGGGGATCATTTTGGGTGTGCAGTTCTTTTTGGCTGGATTTATCGCAGAAATGACATCGCGCAATGATGCCAAGCGCCATTCTTACCAGGTGTCTGAAAACGTCAATCGGCCCTAGAAGGGCCGATTGAGTCTTTTTGAATAGAAGTTGCCTTTTTGGGCTCGTAACCGTCTCGTCCTACCTGACCATGATGGATGTGTGCGCCGATTGCCGTCCCTGCATTCCAATGATGTTGTACATGCCTGCTTCAAAAGATGACGTATTCAATATCCAGTTGGAAGCGCTGGCATTGGGGACGAAAGCATATTTAGAGACCAGACGACCGGTCACATCGCGTACTTCGATTTCAATGGGTAAGTGCTCGTCCCAACCTTGACCGTTGAGGTTGGTTTCAATCTCTGTTGGATTGGGGTAGGGCGCAAATCCAATGGGATCAGGAAATTCAAACGGTGATCCACCTGTTCCAATTTCCTCACAGTCCGTGTTAATGCCCAAATTCATGGATTCCATAAACCCGTCTTCCATGGTCGCTGTGGTCATGAGTTCGCCGTCCATCCAAACTTCAATCCAGCCTCCATTCCATCCGTCTGCGTTCATGTCCCACATGGTAACCTCGTAGCAGTCATCTGCAAGGCAAGCGGTATACGTATGTGTTGTGTTGCTTGCATAGAACCCAGCTTCGATATTGCCGCCTGCCGCATCGGTTCCATCACTAAGGTTCCACCCGAGGCTGTTTCCATCTTCCAATGTTACGGTCACAAACGTGACTTCATTGGTCGGACAGAATGCGAATTCGCACGAGCCGTCATCTTCTGTGGCGATGGGATTAAAATTGATTGCGCCTTCATCGGTGCATCCTACAAAAGGATCCGGCTGGTCACCGCAATCTGCACCAATGCCAACTTGGACTTCCCCATAGCTGCCAGCTTCTAAGTTGAATTCGAGGGTTTCGTCTCCCCACGTCAAGGCCAGTACCGAGTTGTCCCACCCATCCCCGAAATCATCGAGCATGATCAGCGTGTAACATTGGGCAGGGACGCAAAAGTCGACAGGCGTGTTGGCTCCTGTTGTCATCAAGTTGGCTCCTTCCCAATAAACGATGCCATCAGCGCCCAGCAAAAACCAAGTAATTTCTGACAGCCAGCTTCCACCAGCTAAGCTTGCAGTTACCGTGATGCCATCATCACAAACAACAGGGTAATAGCAAGAGCCGTTGTCAATTGTGGCTGATGGATCAAAGTTGCCAGCATCTGGGTCTGTGCAACCGTAGACTTCACCGCAGTTGCCATCGATGGAAAATTGGTACGTTTCCGAGCTCGCGTCATTGTCCAATGATTCATACACGAGTTGGGACCAAGCCGCATTGACGTAGAAATAACCACCATACCATGATCCTTCACCGTTGAGGTTGGTCATTGTGGCGGTATAGCAAGCAGTAGAATCCAAGCAAACGTCGAGGTACAGAATTTCCATGTCATTGAAGCCCTGTTGATCGTACAGGACATTTCCTTCCTCATCTTCTATGGTTAACCCGACTGCCTCACCTTGAGAGAAAGTGCAGATGTAGATCTGCCCGGGTGTTTCTCCGTCTTCACAAACCAAAGGGTAGGTACACGAGCCATTGTCCTCTGTGGCGTTGGGGTTGTAATTCAGTGCTTCTTCGTCCGTGCATCCCGGAACATAAGCTTCGCAATCCTCGACATTGACGCCTAACCCGTAGGTGATTTGGAAGACATCGGCCGGCAAATCAGTCGCGAGATCAAAAGACAAGGTATCCTCTCCAACAACGGCAATGACTGTTCCTTCCTCTCCACCAAAGCCAGCATTGTATATGGTAAAGTTGTAGCATCCATCAGCGATACAGCCCTCATACATCCAGTTCCCATCTGCACCGGCGTATTGTATGAAATCATACCATGCGTTGTTGTCGAAGTCTGTAATGAACCAGTTGAACCATTGGGTATTGTCCCATTCGTCATCATTGCTCGTGAAATCAGCATAGATTGTGAGGGGTGTGTTATCACCACATTCTAATGGGTACAAACAGCCAGAATCAACGGTAGCCTCTGGATTGTAATTCAAGGCCTCGGAATCCATGCAGCCATAAACAGGCTGGTCAGAGCAATCACCTTCCCAATAAAAATAAGCTCCGGCACATTCCAGTTCACAAGTGTTGTTGAACGTAATCAGTTCCCCGGTAACCCAGCTGTACCCGCATACCGGCTCGTAAGTATCATCTTCGCATTCGCACGATGGCAAGCACGTTCCATCGTCCACTGTAGCCTCCGCATTGTAATTTGGGGCGTCTGGGTCGGTGCATCCAAAGATGTCTCCACATGAGCCATCCAATGAGAAGTCAAAACTCCACTCGGTTTGGTCTTCAGGGAGTGTCGCATAGGCGATTTGCCCGCCTCCACTGTTGATGTAGAAATAGCCGTTGTACCATCCACCATCTCCTGCCGTGTTCATTAAAGTGGCTGTAAAACAACCTTCACCCAGGCACAGATCAGTGTAAACGATATCTAAATCCCCAAAGCTGTTCCCGAGGTAGACGGATGCTCCATTTTCATCGGTGATTTCGAGGGAAACGTTTTGGCCTTCGTTGAACGTACAGACGTAAAGAAGTGCGAGATCCCCACCGTCTTCGCAGGGGTAAACGCAGCTTCCGTCATCCGTGGTTGCCTGAAAATTGTAATTTGAAGCTGCCGGATCGGTGCAACCTGCAATTTCTTCATTCCCACCTCCATCTCCACCTCCTGTTTCGATATCATCGCACTCTGAGCCCATGGACAAAACGTACGCACCATACGTTCCGTAGTCCAGGCTCATGTCTCCAAACATGATTCCCAAATCAGGAATGTTCACGCTAATGCTCGCTCCATTCCAACCGTCTCCAAAAGCGTCAAACAATTGCAAAATGTAGCATCCTTCTTCAAAGCATTGCGTAATGGCTTCGAAATCATAATCGTTGTAGTTGTCTCCTTCCACAATGACATCACCTTCGGTGGTGATGATGTTCCAACTTATTTCATCTCCCCAAGTGGCTACGGCGATCTCAATTTCGGCCTCGTATGCACAATCTGTTTGTGCGATGCTCGTTCCAATTGTGAAAAGAAAAAAGGCTGCTAAAATGAGTAGTAAAGTTTTCATGAAATCGACTTTTTGCGTTGGTGTACCATGAGAACAAATAAATGCCCGAAAGGTTGCATGCCTAACCAATACTCTAGGAGGCAATAACACCTGAGCCCATGCACTCTGATCCATCATACCAAGCAGCAAATTGGCCTGAAGCCACACCTGCTTGAGGTGCGTTGAACCAAACGTATAGAAAATCACCCTTTCGTTCCAGGGTTCCGGCTTGCAAAGGTTGCCGATATCGGATGCGAAATTGAAAGGCTCGTGTCTTCTCGCCGTCGGCTAACATCATGCTGGGACGAATCCAGTGCGTTTCGGAAAGTTGCATTCTCAAGCCAGAGCGGAGCAGCCCGGGATGCGTTTCGCCCTGGCCTACATACAACGTGTTGGTTTCTACATTCTTCTCAATCACAAACAAAGGGTCAGGTTTACCTCCGACTTGAATGCCGCGTCGCTGTCCGACCGTAAAGTAATGCGCACCAGAGTGTTGGCCTACGACCTGTCCGTCCTGAGCATTCCATTTTAGAGGCATGGAGGCATCAGGGGATGCAGCCTTTTTTGCGGCGGCTGTTTCAACGGGTATTTCGATGATTGCACCTGTCTTGGGTTCGAGCGCTTGCTGTAAGAAATCCGGCAATCGAACCTTTCCGATGAAGCAAAGTCCTTGGCTGTCTTTTTTATTGGCTGTAGGCAACCCGATTTCCGTGGCAATCTCGCGTACCCGCGGCTTCGTCAATTCTCCAATGGGAAAATGGGCCAAGGCCAATTGAGCTTGTGTGAGTTGGCAAAGGAAGTAGCTCTGGTCTTTATTTGAATCCACTCCACTGAGCAATTGATATTCTTTTACGCCATTGACTTCCGCAATGGCTTTGCGACAATAATGTCCCGTTGCGACAGCTTCCGCACCTACATCCTGGGCAGCCCGGAGAAATACGTCAAACTTGATTTCACGATTGCACAAGACGTCTGGATTCGGAGTCCTTCCGGCAGCATACTCATCAAACATGTAATCGACAATACGCTCCTTGTATTGGACGCTTAGATCCAGCACCTGAAATGGAATGCCGAGGTGTGATGCCACTAACATAGCGTCGTTGGCGTCATCAATCCAAGGACAGGCATTATCAATCACCACAGTTTCATCGTGCCAGTTGCGCATGAAAATTCCGATGACATCATGCCCGGCTTCTTTCAACAACCAAGCTGCCACACTGGAATCCACACCTCCTGATAATCCGACCACAATACGCATGGTCCAAAGTTACCGCCCAAGCCTGAGTGGATTGACATGTTTCTGCGTCAGACCTTAAAAAATTCATGTACCTTGTTTGAGTAGCGGAGAAATTGAAGCAACCATTGGATAAAGCGTGCGTCTAGAATTCGACGAAGGTCATGTCAGAAAGTGAACTGCGACAACATATAGAAGGATGTAAGCGGGGTGACAGGTTGTCACAACAATGGGTTTTCCAGCGCTACTATCGCCTGATGTTCGGAGTTTGCTTGCGGTACACGAGCGATCAAGATCGTGTCCAAGACATTGTTCAAGAGGGATTTTTGAAAGTGTTCTCGAACATTGAAGGATTTACCTCGAAAGGTTCTTTTGAAGGTTGGATTAGACGAATTATGGTAAATACCGCCATCGATGCTGTGCGCAAGTGGAAATCAAGCCGTTTGGATTCAACTGAAGACGAGCAGTTGGAGCGACTTGCTGGTCCGGAACAGGAGGAAGATGAGGTGTTGGCAGATTCATTTTCAGTGGGAGAAGTTTTACTTGCCATGGATCAGTTGTCACCGGCTTACCGAGCGGTTTTTAACTTATACGTCTTTGATAATCACAGCCATGCTGAAATCGCTGAGAAATTAGATATTTCAGTTGGAGCTTCGAAATCGAATTTGGCGAAAGCCAAACGTAACATCCGAGAGTTGTTGATTTTAAACTCAAGACTTGTCGCTGAGAAATGAATGCTGAGAAATGAAAGTTGAGAAATGAAAGTTGAGAAATGAAAGAAATTCTGAATTGGACTGAGAAGTTAAGACGGAGCTTTGAAGGTTTTGAACCGAATGTCAAGGGGGATTGGAATGCTATGGAAAGGCGTTTGGACGCGTCAGGGCATTCTTCTTACCAAAGCGAAATCGTGCGTCGTATGAAGTCGGCACAACGTTTTGCATTCGGTGCTTCTGCAATTGCTGCAGGGTTGGCGCTTTGGGTTTTCTTGCCCACGTTTAATGAACCTGACATGGAAGCAATTGCCCTTGAACAAGATTTGACCAACGAGGCTGAAACGAAAGCTTGGTCTGTTCATGATGATTCCAAGGAAAGATCGGTTAATGGTGAAGCCTCTGGTGCATATGAGGGTGCAACAAATCAGCATGTTCAACGATTGCCGTTGAAGCTAGATCCTTCGCTTATCGGACCTTCCCTTGGCGGAACAGAGGATCCATTCGGGCGTGACGTTACGGCTCGCACAACAACGACATTTGTCCTAAATCTGCCAGAGATGACTGTGCACGCTCCGCGCGCGGCGGAAGTTGAAGATTCTCCACGCACTTCCGAAAAGGAAGGAGTTGACATTGGGCGTAATGAAGGATTGAGAGTGCCGGCAGTATCAAGCGCGATGAAAGAAGAGGTTGAAGGGATAGCCAATTCTACCGTTTCAAAGGCAGTGGATGATGCGATATTTAATATCTCTGCCCAAGAGGCTTGTGCGGGTACAGAAGTTTCCTTTGCTCTGAATGGAATGAATGAGCGAGCGTCTGTGCTCTGGAATTTTGGCGATGGCGGATTTTCGCAACAAGAATCCCCTTCTCACATCTATGAAGACGCGGGCACGTATGATATTACCGTTTCAGTTCGAGCCCCGGGGGATGGCACAATTCGGACTCGAACGGTTGAAAACATGATTGTTGTGCGTCCTAAGCCTGAAGCAGAGATGAGCTGGGCGTTTGAAGATGCCAATGCGACGCGTGCAAATGTGCACTTGATTGACAATACGTTAGGCGCAAGTAGTTCAACTTGGATTATGGGGCAACAGGACATTTCATCATCTATTATGCTTAATATTCCCGGCGAGTATCATGTGAATTTGATAGCAAGTAATGCTTTTGGATGCCAGGATGTGTCTGTTGAAACCATTCGGTTGGGAGATCGAAAGGAAGCTATAGCTCCTGCAATGTTTTCTCCAAACGGCGATGGCCGTTATGATACATTCATGCCGCAAGTGGTTATGGACTCTCGCGAGGACTGGACGTTGACCATTTGGGATGAAACCTCTCTCGTGTTCGAAACGAGTGATCTTCGAGGGCCTTGGGATGGCACATTTATGGACGGGCAAAAGGCTGTTTCCGGTAAGTCCTATGTATGGAAACTTGAAATGACAAGTAAGTCAGGTGAGCGCTACTTGTACGTTGACAATGTTTTCATCGACGTTGATTGATGTGGATATCGCACAGGAGCGAACCAATTGGGTTTATTAAGAATGGGGTAATTGACTATTTTTGCACCGTGCAACTATTTGCTTGTCCAGTAGTTTAAAGTAAACAAAAGCTATTTCCTGTCCCTAGATCATTTACTCAATGAATTCATTGCTTCAACTAATTGCGTGGAAGTTCACAGTTCTGGCAATTTTCATCTTTGGTTTTTGGCTATTGCCATCATTGCATAGTCAGGAGGATATTCAAATTTCTGCTGGCGGAGAGGTCATTATATGCGACGGCTTTTTTTATGATGACGGTATTCTCGGAGCAGTAGATGGTGGGCCATACACAGATCAGGACTACACCATTACCATCTGTCCTGAAACAGATGGAGATGCGATTCAGGTGGTGTTTTTAGCATTTGATCTGCAGACAAATGCGAATCCGAATAACAACGACGTGTTGTACGTTTTTGATGGTGACAACACCGGTGCGGAGATGGTCGGGGCGGGAACAAATAATAGCCTGCAAGGGGTCTCGTTCACGGCTTCTACTTTCAATCCAACTGGTTGCTTGACATTTCAATTTAACTCGAACAATGGAGCAAGTGCTGGTGCGGCTGGTTGGGTAGGTGATATCAATTGTGTCACACCATGCACCTACCCCGAATCTGGTTATGAGCTTTCAGATCCAGAACCATTTGAGCCAGGTGAATCGAGTGTCGGGGTATGTCCCAATCAGGAATTGACGTTCGATGGATCGGGTTCAATCGGTGACGGAGTTGAACTGGAGTATTGGATTTGGAACTGGGGTGATGGAACGGTTGATTCAACAAGTTCGCCGACGACATCTCACTCTTTCGAAGAACCGGGTGAATACCTCGTCTCACTTGTGGTTTCGGATGAGAACAATTGCACAAGTGTCAACTTAGAGATTTATCAAGTTTTGGTGAGTACGATTCCAATTTTCAATGCGGAATTTTCGTCGCCTCTTTGCACCGAATCGCCCGGCTTTTTGGATGGAAATCCTGTGCAAAGCATCACTTGGACTGCGCTTCCTCCGCTTGCCGTTTCTGAGGAGTTGCCTATGCCTGATGCAACGGGAGCTTGGTTTGAGTCTGAATTGTACATTGATTTCTTTGATGAAGGGCAAGTGTTAGAAGACTGTGATGACCTGCTGGGAATCAATGCGCTCATGGAACACTCGTTTGTTGGTGACTTGTCGATCCAAGTGGAGTGCCCTGATGGTACGCAAGTTTGGATCATGGAAAACAACAATGCCGGTGCGGATGATTGCAGCAATGGCGATGATCTCAATGGCTTTTACTTGGGGGAGCCTGATGATTTTGATGGGACGACTCCCAATCCTGGAGTGGGATATTGGTATACGTTTACCGAAGACGGAGAATATTATTTGGATGGATCAGACAATCCGGATGTGACGGGGAACACAATTCCCGCTGGCGAGTATGGTTTGTGCGGAGAAATTTGTGACTTTGAAGGGTGCCCCTTGAATGGCATTTGGACATTCCAAGTAATCGATCAGTGGGGCGCTGACAACGGCTTTTTATTCGAGTGGGGCATCGACTTTAACCCTGCCATCGTGCCTGGTGTGACCACCTTTACTCCGACGATTGGAGCAGATATGGACTCGAGCTACTGGCAGGTGTCATCTTCAACGTACGGCGTGGAAGGCATTGAGACAGAAGCTGATTACGTCGACCTAATGTTCGATGAGCCGGGTGAGTATGAATTTGTCTATACGGTGACAAATAACTTCAGTTGCACATGGGATACAACTGTGGTGGTGGAGGTAATTCCGGGTCTAGGTAATTCGGTAACCGCCGGAGCTGACCTGATTTTTTGTCAAGACCCAGTGCAGTTAGAAGGCGCATTTGTGGGAGGTGAAGAGTCTTCTTGTTCGGATGTTGAGGGTACGATTACACATTGCTATGGGCCCAATGCTTACGACGTATTCACGTATTGCCCAGATTCACCAGGGGATGGAACGATGATGACCGTAGACTTCGGCAGCGGCGTAATCGAAGCCTTTTGGGACCAGGTTGTTATTTACGACGGTGACTCCGACGCAGCACCAGTTTTGGCAAATCTTGACGGAGACTTGACAGGTTTGAATTTTACAGCGACCAACGCAGACGGATGCCTTACTGTCGTTTTCACTTCAGACGGTTGGGGCTCTTGTGCAGATGGCAATTATGAGGAGGTAACCTACTGTGTCTCATGTGGTGGTCAAGTGGAGTGTGGTTACCTATGGACTTGGGATCCCCCGACATACCTTGACGATCCCTCTTCTCCAACTCCGACGGTCACAGATTTTGATGGAATGCCCATTGAATACACGTTGCTGGTGGAGCCGATTGGCATGCCTTATTGTGGGACGGAAGATGTTGTTTCAGTTTTGCCTGGATTCGAATATGAGGTGAATTTTAATCAGCCTTCTTGTTTGCTCGATGATGGACTCATTTCTGTAGACATCAATGAACCTCCATCCGAGGGACCTTGGACTTTAAATTTATCGGAAGGAGGGACGTTGGTTGAAACGGTTATTTCCAATGGGGGCTTGGATGTCTTTGATAACTTGACTTCGGGTGATTATGAATTGGAATTGAGTGATCCTGCAGGCTGCCTCTATTACTTAGACATAGCCCTGCTCCCTCCGGCTCCAATGAATTTTGATCTTACTCCAGATCCTACAATTTGCATCAATGGCTATGTAGCGTTGGAGGTAAGTTCGGATATGGACCCTTCAGGAGAATGGACGTACACCTGGAACAATGGGCTAGGTACAGGTGATATGCAAGTCGTGAACCCGGTGACTGAAACCGATTATGAAGTTTT
>Ga0209630_10001294_pt1 | contig 27132 bp, 21 predicted proteins | sample COG_01_FD_184745 | JGI IMG/M metagenome (GOLD analysis project Ga0209630, IMG submission 184745) | Pelagic Microbial community sample from North Sea - COGITO 998_met_01 (SPAdes) (version 2) | ecosystem: Environmental > Aquatic > Marine > Neritic zone/Coastal water | place: Helgoland, sampling... | reverse complement strand
GGTAGAACTATAGAACAAATTACCAATTGGGGCAAATGTAAAATGAAATATCGTAGAGAAGACTTTATTGAAAAACTCATTGCACATGAGGGTTTAGTACTTAATGTGTATAAAGATACACTAGGCATTGATACAATTGGTATCGGACGTAATCTAGAAGACCGTGGCATTAGCCAACAGGAATTGGACGATTTAGACATTCCTACTATTGACCATATATATGAATATGGTATTACAGAAGCTGATGCAGTCTATCTAGCAACGAATGACGTACAGATTGTCGAAGAAGAACTGGTTCGTGCGCACCCTTGCGTAGAACAGCTAGACAGTGTACGTCAGCTTATAGTAATGGACATGGCTTTCAATATGGGTGTTCCTCGCCTGTGTAAGTTTGTCAAGATGTGGAATGCTATCCATGAAAATAAATATGATGTTGCTGCAAAAGAAATGCTTGACAGCAGGTGGGCAAATCAGGTAAAATCAAGAAGTACAAAATTAGCAAACGCTATGCATAACGGTGAATTTTAATATGACACGACAACTTACAGATAAACAACAGACACTACTCAACGTACTCTTTGAAGAAGCTGGCGGTGATTTGGTGCAAGCAAAGAAACTGGCAGGATATGCTGACACTTCTAGTACTTCAGAAATTGTTAAAGGTCTTAAAGAAGAGATACTTGAGGCTACTCAAATGTACATGGCACGTAATGCGCCGAAAGCTGCGATGGCTATGGTAGGTGGGTTGTATGATCCAACTGAACTAGGTATACGTGATAAGATGGCTGCAGCTAAAGAACTACTTGACCGCACAGGTTTAGTTAAGACTGAGAAGATGCAAGTAGAAGCATCAGGCGGTGTCATGCTTATGCCACCTAAAGCTATAGTGGAAGACGATGACTAGAAGCATAGGCAAGTGGAAACTACCGCAGCCAACAGATATTAAAGAACAGAACGAGTGGGTAGCTATACCACGTATTGCACGTACAGTACCCTTCGGATACAAACAAGATGAAGAAGACCCCGACCTACTACAACCTATACAGATTGAATTAGATTTACTTGAGAAGGCACGTAGCCACGTAAATCAATACAGTTATCGTGAAGTAGCTAACTGGCTAAGTACACAGACAGGACGTTACATATCCCATGTAGGGTTAAGGAAAAGGTTAGCAAATGAGCGAAGACGTAAGAACCAAGCTACAAGCATCCGCAAGTGGGCAGAATATGCGGAAAAGGCAATCGCCAAAGCGAAAGTCCTTGAAGAAGAAAGAACAGGCTCCAGAGCCAACAGTTGAAATAAAGCCTGTAGAGTATGAAACACAGGCTATTGAAGAAACACAGAACGTACTCTTTAAACCTAATCCCGGCCCACAGACAGATTTCTTAGCGGCAGCGGAACGAGAGGTGTTATTTGGTGGAAGTGCTGGCGGGGGTAAGTCCTATGCTATGCTCTCTGATCCATTACGTTACATGGGGCATCCCGCATTTAGTGGGTTGCTCTTGCGACATACAACAGAAGAGCTAAGAGAGCTTGTATTTAAATCGCAGGAGTTATACCCAAAAATCTGGCCCGGTATTAAGTGGTCAGAAAGAAAGATGCAGTGGACTGCACCATCTGGCGCAAGGTTGTGGATGTCTTATCTTGACAGAGATGATGATGTCTTGCGTTATCAGGGTCTAGCGTTTAGCTGGATAGGTTTTGACGAACTTACACAATGGGCCACACCATACGCATGGAACTACATGCGAAGTCGTCTTAGGTCCACTGCACCTGACTTGCCAATTTATATGAGGGCTACGACTAACCCCGGCGGTAGAGGTCATCATTGGGTTAAGAAAATGTTTATTGACCCTGCGCCTTATAATAGAGCCTACGATGCAACCGATATTGAAACAGGAGAAATCCTTAAATACCCAGCAGGACACGCAAAGGCTGGAAGACCTTTATACAAAAGGAGATTTATACCCGCAAGACTTTCTGATAATCCATACCTTGCGGAGTCAGGTGACTACGAAGCAATGCTACTCTCAATGCCAGAGCAGCAACGAAGACAACTCCTTGACGGAGACTGGGATATTAAAGAAGGTGCGGCTTTTACAGAGTTTGACCGCAATATTCACGTTGTTGAGCCTTTTGATATTCCTCATAACTGGGTTAAGTTTAGGGCTTGCGATTACGGTTACGGCAGCAAGTCTGGCGTTGTCTGGTTTGCTGTTGCACCTAATGAACAACTTGTGGTATATAGAGAACTATACGTATCTAAAGTCCTTGCCACAGATTTGGCAGATATGATCCTTGACTTAGAAGCTGGTGACGGGACTATTAAGTATGGTGTTTTGGATAGCAGTTTGTGGCATAAGCGTGGTGATACTGGCCCTTCTCTTGCGGAGCAAATGGTAAGTAAGGGATGTCGCTGGAGGCCATCAGATCGTAGTAGAGGCAGTCGTGTAGCTGGTAAAAACGAAATACACAGACGTTTACAGATAGATGAATTTACAGAGGAACCTAGACTTGTTTTCTTTAATAACTGCACAAACATCGTTGCCCAACTACCGTCCATTCCTCTTGACAAGAAAAATCCAGAGGATATTGACACACATTCGGAAGATCACTTGTACGATGCGTTAAGGTATGGTATAATGTCTAGGCCAAAGTTTAGTGTGTTTGACTATGACCCTATGGGTAGACCCGGCGGTGGCATGAGAGTAGCAGACGCAACCTTTGGATACTAAGGAAAAGCAATATGAATGAAGATGAAATGATGATTGAAGATGATGCTATCGCACTAGAAGACAGTGACGATACATCTGTTTCTGACGTAGACGTAAGCAAGATTATACCATTTATTATGGAACGCTATAAGCGATCCGAAGATTATAGGTATCAGGACGAAGATCGTTGGCTAAAAGCCTACCGCAATTACCGTGGTTTGTACGGACCTGATGTTCAATTTACAGAAACAGAAAAGTCTCGTGTCTTTATTAAAGTCACAAAAACTAAAACGCTGGCAGCATATGGGCAGATTGTAGATGTTTTGTTTGCTAACCAGCGTTTTCCTTTATCTGTTGAACCTACGGAATTACCAGAAGGTGTAGTAGAAGATGTACACTTTGATCCTAATGAGCCGGATCAGTTACGTGACGATACTAGCGCACTAAGCCCTTATGGGTTTGCTGGGGATGGCAATGACCTACCAGCAGGTGCTACAGCGGCAAGCCTACAAGATAAGCTTGGTGTTATGGAGAACAAGCTAGACCCTATTAACGACAAAGTAAAAGCTGGTCCGGGTAAGACTCCTACAGCAATCACCTTTAGCCCTGCTATGATTGCAGCTAAGAAGATGCAGAAAAAAATACATGACCAGTTAGAAGAGTCAGGTGCATCTAAACATTTACGTAATGCTTCATTTGAGATGGCACTGTTTGGTACAGGCGTAATGAAAGGTCCGTTTGCTATTGATAAAGAGTATCCTAGCTGGAACGATGAGGGTGAATATGACCCAGCCTTTAAAACTGTACCGCAAGTAAACCATGTATCTGTTTGGAATTTCTATCCAGACCCAGATGCAAACAATATGGATGAGGCACAGTTTGTAATTGAACGCCACAAAATGTCACGTACCCAGTTACGCAATCTAAAGAAGCGTCCATACTTCCGTGGTGAAGTTATCAATGAAGCTATCGCTATGGGCGAAAACTATACTAAGAAATACTGGGAAGATGATCTGACTGACTATGCACCAGAGCATGGCATTGATCGTTTTGAAGTGCTTGAGTATTGGGGCATGGTAGACGTTGAGTTGCTAGAAGAGCAAGGCGTAGACATTCCAAAAGAACTAAATGACTTTGATGAACTGCAAGCTAACGTGTGGGTCTGTAATAACCGTCTGCTTCGCATGGTTCTTAACCCATTCAAACCAGCTAAAATTCCATACCATGCTGCACCATATGAGCTAAACCCATACTCATTCTTCGGTGTAGGTATTGCTGAGAACATGGATGATACACAGACATTGATGAATGGCTTTATGCGTATGGCTGTAGACAATGCTGTACTGTCAGGTAACTTGATTGTAGAAGTAGATGAGACAAACCTAGTACCCGGTCAAGACTTGTCACTGTATCCGGGCAAGGTATTCCGTAGGCAGGGTGGCGCACCGGGTCAGGCAATCTTCGGTACAAAGTTTCCTAACGTATCCAGCGAGAACATGATGCTGTTTGATAAGGCACGTGTACTAGCAGATGAAAGCACAGGTTTCCCATCATTCGCTCATGGACAGACAGGTGTGTCTGGTGTAGGTCGTACTGCATCTGGCATCTCAATGCTTATGGGTGCTGCACAGGGAAGCACTAAGACAATCATTAAGAACGTAGACGACTATCTGCTGCGTCCTCTTGGTGAGGGTTTCTTCCGCTTTAACATGCAGTTTGACTTTGATAAAGAAATCAAAGGAGACTTAGAAGTTAAGGCACGTGGTACTGAAAGCCTCATGGCTAATGAAGTACGCAGTCAGCGTTTGATGCAGTTCTTACAAATTGCAAGCAGCCCAGCATTAGCACCCTTTGCTAAGTTCCAGTATGTAATCCGTGAGATTGCAAAGTCAATGGACTTAGACCCCGATAAAGTTACCAACAATATGGACGAAGCCGCTTTACAGGCAGAGATTATGAAAGGGTTTCAGCAAGAAGCTCCGCAAGGGGGTGTAGGAGCCTCACCAGCGGGTGCTGATGCAATGGACCCTACAGGTGCTGGGGGTGGCTCAATAGGCGTAGGACAGGCTCCTGTGCCGGGTGAACAAGGATTTAGTGCAAATGGACAAGGACAACAGCCGGGAACTCCTCAGCAAGCTCAAGCCGTTGGTGGGCAACAACCGCCAATGGGACCACTTCAGTAAGTATTTGGATAACATGGTAGACCAGCATCATAAGGTGCTAGAACAATCAGAGAATATGATAACGGTACACAAAGCACAGGGTGCTATAGATGTACTACGTAAGATTAAACGATTACGTGAGGACGTAGCTAACGCAGATGGATGAAATTACTAAACATCATTATCGTAATATAGCAACTGGAAATGCTAAAAAAAATAAAGACGGTTCTTTATCCACCGTGTCTACTAGACAGGTTGATTTACCAGATAAAACAGGCAAAAGAGTACCAACTTTAATACCTTCTATCTGGAATGGAAAAATGTTGTCTGAAGAAGAAGCCGCCAAAAAAGCTAAAGCTAGTGGCAAAAAATGGCCTACGGCAAAAACTCATGCTGAACTTAGAAAATTTGATATTAAAATTCACGAAGATATGAAGCCTATATCTGCAGAATCCGCAGCGGCGGCTCTTGAAGAAGCAGAAGTTAGAGAATCCGCATCGGCGGCTAAAGAATTTGCAAAAGGTGGAGCAGTACCAATGAATAGCATGGCTAAACAAATGGATATGTTTGAAGAAGGTGGTCTTATGGATGAGGGTGGCACTGTTGACCCTGTATCTGGTAATGATGTACCGCCCGGTTCCACTCAAGAAGAAGTTCGTGATGACATTCCTGCACAACTAAGTGAGGGTGAATTTGTTTTTCCTGCAGACGTAGTACGTTTTATTGGATTAGAAAAACTTATGGAGATGCGCCAAGAAGCTAAAGCGGGACTTGCACGTATGGAAGCTATGGGGCAGATGGGTAATAGTGAAGAAGCTACTCTTCCTGATGATATACCTTTTTCTATAGAAGACCTTGACATGGAAGATGAAGGCGAGTATAATACTCCTCAAGAGTTTGCATACGGTGGTGTAGTTCAAATGCCGGGTACTAACTTTACTACAACACCTAACCCCGGACCAACTACAGGATTTAGACCATATGTAGCACCAACAATACCAGACTATGCTACGCAACCTGTACAACAAGGTCCACAATTTCAAGGGTCGCAGCTTCCGGGTACTCAATTTATAGGAGCAACTCAAACAACTAATATACCTACCTTTGGTCAGACTGTAGGAAACAATCCCGGTCAGTATGATGAGTTTAGAACTTATGTAAATAGTTCAGGACAAACTCTACGAATACCTTTTAAGAATGGTCAGCCTCTTTATCCTATTCCTGAAGGATATACATTACAACAAAATAATGCTATACAGACTACTTCGCCTAAAAGTACGGTTGGACCAACTGATTTTGAAAGTGAAGAAGGAGATGGTCCTGATTATGGAGGCGGCACTTCTTTAATTACAGGAGAAAAGATTGCTGGTTACTCTCCTGAAGAAATTAAAACGGGAGTAACGTCAGCTAAAGACAGGTATGCAATAACAGGTAATCGTGGATTTGATTTATTGAATGTACTTCCGGGAGGTACTTTTATTAAAAATTTATTGCCTGATACAGCTTTAAATATTTTTGGAACAGAGCCAACAAAGGAAGGCACATTAGCAACTGCTTTGCAATCTCGTAGTGAACTTGAGAAATCTTTAGGTGTTGTAATTAGTGCATATGTAGGTTTTCAAAAGGGTGACTTAGACCCTAACTCTGGCGGGTTTTTTGATAAAAATGGTATTGCCGTAGACCCAAGAACAGGCGATCAAAGTAAAAATGAATCAGGTACTTTTAATTATTCTTCTTTTTCTGATTTTAAAGAGGCTCTTTCTGCTGGTAACAAATCAGGTTGGCGAGGCGGTAAACTAGGAGCAGAGTCTTATTCTAATTTATCAGATGCTGCTAAAAGCAAGTACAATAATTTTGCAGATATTTTAGGTTATACAGATCATTTAGGGCCATTAAATGAAGCAGAAGAACAAGCTCGTAGAACAACTTTAGAAGAAGAAATGCGTGAAAGTGGTATGCTGGCAGAAAGAGGTTTAGCCAGTGACCCAAGCGGTAAAGTATCAGGAGGCGCATCACAAGCAGCAGTTGATGCGGCAAGAGCCGATAGGGGTTATGAAAGTAGACCCGGAGGAGTGCAAAAGGATGGAAGCTATAATGACGCAGGTTTTGATCTTGGGTCAGCTTTCGGCCCAGATGGCGATAGAGATGATGCAGGTAATGATGGAGACGCTAGTACATCTAGTGGTAATCAAGGGGGCGGCTACGGCGGCGGCACGGACTGTCTAACCGAAGACATGAAGATTAAACTTAACGGCGTAATTGATTTTGTTACTAATATCAAAGTTGGTGACATGATTGATAACTACAGGGTCAAGGAAGTTCTACACAAGCATATGCGTAGCGGTTATTACGCAATCAATAATGAACTCAAGATTAGTAATGACCACCCTGTACTAGCAAATGGCACATGGACACGTCCAGAAGACTTGGTAGTCGGCGATAGCATTAATGGTATTCCTGTATTATCACTTGAGTATGTAGAACAGTTAACACCAACAGTATCTATCGTTATTGATGGTGAAAGCTTTGATGTACACACAGAAAACAATATCTACACAGTACACGGTAGATATAAGGAAGTACGTCAAGAAGCTGCGTAAGAGGCTTAAATCTTACAATTAGTTGGCTACTCACTCCCCACACCCGACAGTGTGGCTACAGCGGCCCCAACAAAGGAATAAATAATGAACGATACAATTATGGCAGAAGAAATGCAGACACCAAAGAAAGTTGCATTTGCTAATCGTAAATACACTAACGAAGAAAAACGACAGATTGAAGAAGAAGAACTAGAGCAACTAATGAAAGAACAAAAGGGTGAGGCAGAAACTGTTGAACCTGAAGAAGCAGAGCCTACATCCGCTGAAGAGAAAACATTTAAGAAGCGTTACTCTGATCTGCGCCGACACCAGCAAAAGCAAGCTGAAGAGTTTAAGACTGAACTAGATGCAATGAAAAAGCAGCTTGAGTCAGCCACTAAGAAAGAAATGAAACTGCCTAAGTCTGATGAAGACATTGAGCAGTGGGCAGCAGACTACCCAGATGTAGCAGCTATCGTTGAAACAATCGCAATGAAGAAGGCACGTGAACAATCCAGTGCTTTAGAAGAGCGTGTAAAATTCATTGATGAGATGCAGCTTAATGCTACTAAAGAAAAAGCTGAAGCAGCATTGATGCAGATACATCCTGACTTTGATGAGATTAGAGACAGTGATGACTTTCACAACTGGGCAGAAGAACAGCCTAAGTGGGTACAGGACGCATTGTATGACAATGACAATGATGCACGTTCTGCAGCACGAGCAATTGATTTATATAAAGCTGATATGGGTATTTCTAATAAAAAACCTAAGTCAGATAGAGATGCAGCTAAGTCTGTGTCTACAAAGAACTCACGCAGTAAGCCACAGAATAATGAGGCTTCTGGGTATCTAAAAGAGTCCGAAGTGCAGAAAATGTCACCACAACAATATGAGAAGGTGGCAGATGAAATCATGGAAGCTATCCGTAGTGGTAAGTTCATCTATGATGTTTCTGGCTCTGCTAGATAAAAAAGGGTTGACAAGTAGTTATTTTTAAGTATAACTATAGTCATATAGGTATATCTACTAAGCGCAATGTAGGTATACCGAATTTTGCAAACAGCCAAGTCTTACGGATTACCTGACGAACATGGCCCGTTGAATAACAGGGCGGCCACCTTGTTATAACACGCACCCAAGTGAAGCAGCCTCCTAATTAGTCTTGCGAGTTTGTATCTGTAAAATGCTACATAGGAGATTTTAACATGGCATTTACTACTGCTAGTGGTTATGGTAATCTTCCTAACGGTAATTTTTCTCCCGTAATTTACAGCAAACAGGTGCAACTTGCTTTCCGCAAGTCTGCTGTTGCTGAGGCAATCACTAATTCCGATTACTTCGGTGAGATTGCTGCAATGGGTGATTCCGTTAAGATTATCAAGGAACCCGAAATTACAGTTAAGGCTTACGCCCGTGGTACAACCATCACGCCGCAAGACCTTGATGACGAAGACTTCAGCCTGACAATTGACAAAGCTAACTACTTTGCATTTAAGGTTGATGACATTGAAGAGGCACACTCACACGTAAACTTCCAGTCTCTGGCAAGTGACCGTGCTGCGTATCGCCTTGCTGACCAATTTGACCAAGACGTTCTTGGTTATATGTCAGGCTTTAAGCAATCTGCTCTGCATGGTGCAGCCAATACAGCTAACACAACCGTAAATGGTTCCGTTGCTGTTGCAACTGCTGGTACAGACGAATTGCTTGCAAGCATGAAACTGGACGCATCAGACTTTACTGATGGTGCAGGTTCTGCAGGCTCTGCAGGTGACGCTATTGCTATCCAGCCTCGTACTGGTGGCGCAACTGACGCAACTCCTGCTGCTGGTGACACTCACCCACTGACTTTGATTGCACGTATGGCTCGTCTTCTTGACCAGCAGAACGTGGACTCACAAGGTCGTTGGTTGATCCTTGATCCAGTGTTCATGGAAGTATTGAAAGACGAAGATTCTCGTTTGTTCAATGCAGATTTTGGTGGTTCAGGACTGCAAAACGGTCAAGTGTCCACACAAATCCACGGCTTCAAAGTCTATCAGTCAAACAACCTACCTTCAGTTGGTACTGGCCCGTCATTCGCTGGCACAAACAGTTCATCCAGCTATGGTGTGATTGTTGCAGGACATTCATCTGCTGTTGCTACTGCAGAGCAGATCAATAAGACTGAAACTTACCGTGATCCAGACAGCTTCGCCGACATTGTTCGGGGTATGCATTTGTACGGCCGCAAGATTCTTCGTCCTGAAGCTCTTGTCAACGCCATTTACCATTTAGCATAGGGGGAATAAACAATGGCTACAATTACTGCTACTCTTGCTCCTGCTATGGGTAATTCCCAGCGTGGACGCAATCCGTATATGGTTGAGCAGGTCGTTGACCTTACTGCTAACAGCATCAATCCAAATGGTGACGTAGTACAGTGTATCACTGTTCCTGCGAACACCAAGATTATTGCTGCTGGTTTTCAGGTAACTTCCAGTGCAACTCAGAATACTGGTACTGACGCAACCGCTGCTCTTGGTACTGGCGCAGATGACAATGAATACGTAACAGCGTTTGACATTGACGGTGCTGCTGATGGTGCTTATGCACCTAGCGTAACTGTCTCTGCTGATCTTGTTATCGGTTCTGCGGATACTCTGGACCTTACCCTTGCGGGTGGTGGCGCATCCTTTACTGCTGGTGAAATTCGTGTTTTCGCCGTACTGATGGATGTAAGCTCACTTGGTGAGATGGAAGCTGCTGAAGTTTCCCGTGACGCACTTGCGTAAATAAAACACTAGAGGGCTGCTTTCGGGTGGCCCTTTAGTTACATATTAGAGGATTAATATAAATGCGCAAAATTAAAAAATATGCTTTTGGTGGTATGGGAACTCCTGAACAAGAAGACAGTAAGTACCGTCCATCTGCTATACGTGCGCCACAAGGCATGATGTCCTCTAGGGGTACATCTGCAGCTATGGGATTATTTGCTGGTGGCCTAGTCAAAAAGAATTATGTTAATCCTGTAACTTTTGTAGATAATTTAAAACGTAAAAAGAATAAGTAAATGGCAGGTGCTAATTTTAGAACAGATACTAAGTTTGTTGAAGTAACGGGCAACTCAGCTAGTACAACTAGCAACCCAAACAACGCTACACTATTATTTACTTGTCCTGATAATCACGAAGCTGAAATTGTTTTTCTTATGGTTGCCAATGAAGATAACTCTACTTCTAATATAGGCATTCAAGTATATCATGCCGATGACAATACTTATCATTTTCTTGTAGGTGAAGAAGCTATAGCTGGACATAGCAGTATACAGATTATCAGCAGCGGCCCTTTATTCTTACACGCTGGAGATAAGGTATTAGTATTCAGACATACATCTAGTCAAAACTTTGACGCTACTCTTTCTACCAGACTATATTTTACACCTGCTAAAAGGCTATAACAATGAGTACATTTATCAATCTTACTAATGAACTATTGCGTAGATTAAACGAAGTTCAAATAGATGAGTCTAGTTTTGCTGCTGCTAAAAACGTGCAAGCACTAGCTAAAGATGCAATTAATTCTGCTATTAGACAAACGCTCCAAGATGCACAAGAGTGGCCTTTTCTTTTAGTTACCCATGAGCAGACGTTAACTGCAGGTACTGGTGTGTATTCTTTTCCTGCCGATTATTCAAAAGCAGACTGGGATACTTTTTTTATTAAACGACTTACATCAAAAAATAACATACCTAAAAAACTAAAACTGCTTACTTATGATCAATATTTAACCAAGTATAGAAGCAATGAAGAAGTAAGTGGTGAGGGTGGAAGAAGCGATCCTGAATATGTATATACAACACAGGATACAAAGTTTGGTGTTACTCCTGTTCCTGATGCAGCTTACGTAGTTGAATATAGATATTTTAAGTTCCCTGCTGATTTAGTTTTACATAGTGATGTATCAATTGTACCAGATAGATTTAAACATGTAATTCTTGATGGTGCTATGATGTATATGATGATATTTAGATCAAATGAGCAAAGTGCAAATATGCATAGTGTAAAATTTGAAGACGGTATAAAAATGATGCGTAGATTAGTTTTAGATCAACATATTAATGTTATATCTACCATGTTACAACGATCTACTTCTAGTGCAATTGTTGATAGAATTTAGGAATGGCAGACAATCTACAAACCTTTGTCTCTGTTTGTGCAGGGGGACTTGTCACTAATGTTGACCCTATTACCCAAAGTGGTAATTTACCCGGAAGTGCTATTAGATTAGTTAATATGGAACCATCACTTGAGGGTGGGTACAGACGGATAAGCGGTTATGAAAACTCTTACGGCACATTACCGGGTACGGGTAAAGTTTTAGGTTTAACTGTAAATGGTCAAATAAATCAAGGTATAATTGGCAGCAGAACACCTTCTTCTGGAAATAAATACCTGCATTTTTACAACCACTACTATACTGTAGCTTTAGGAACAGGACAAGGTTCTAGTTTTAGTGTAGGAGAAACTGTTACAGGCGTAGTTAGTTCATCAGATGATACTGCTGTAGCTGCGACAGGCACAGTAATATCTATAGCAGCAAATTCTATTGTGGTAAACTTTGGCAGATTACCTACTAATATTTTTGCTACAGCTAACGTAATCACGGGTGGTACATCTAGTGCAACAGGCACTGTAGCAAGTACCCCTACTGTTATAGGTTGGACTACTGTAAATACCGACTTAGTTGCTAACGATCCTGATGGTGTATGTGCATCTCAAACTCCGGGTAGTGCTGTTAATCTAACTATAAACGGTGCTTTAGCAGATGGTGGCAGTGTAAACTTCACAACTTCTGCTGCACAACAACCTAGACAAGTTACTATTACAGGTACGGCAGATGAGTCCGGTAAAAACTTTACTATAACAGGAACAAACTCTTCAGGGGTAGCTTTAGTAGAAATTGTAGCAGGGCCAAATAATAACACAGTAAATAGTACCGGATACTTTAACACTATTACACAAATAGCTGTATCTGCTGGAACTTCAGCAGCCATTACTGTAGGTTCAGGTGCAGGAGAATACAGACCAAATAACCCTACTATGACAGGCGTTGACACTATACGCTTTGAAAAGTATAATTGGTTTGAAGAAACATTAGTACTAACAGACGGTATTAATTTTGCAGCTACATATAATGGAACTACGTACAAACAGATAACACATGTTAATGCTCCTAACAACCCTAAGTTTGCTACTGCTTTTGCAAATCATTTATGGTTAGCTGGTGATCCTGACGAACCTTTTAATATTTATTTTTCTTCTCCTAATGCAGATACAGATTATGATCCGGCAAATGGAGCAGGTGTTATTAACATAGGCTTTACGATAACACAAATAAAGTCTTTTCGTAATCAACTGTATGTATTTGGTCAAAATCAAATTAAACGCATTATTGGTGATAACTACTCTAATTTTACTGTAGAAAGCGTTACTAATGACTTAGGTTGCGTTGCACCCGATACCGTAGTAGAATTTGGTGGCGATCTTATCTTTCTTGGTCCAGATGGCATTAGACCAATTTCAGGAACCTCTAGGATTGGTGACGTTGAACTTGAAACAGTATCACGTGAGATACAAAAAACATTTGAAAACTATACAGAAAACGAAGACGTAACTAAATTAAAAGCCTTAATACTTCGTAGAAAATCTCAGTTTAGATTATTTTTTGAAAACAATACTTCTTTATCTTTGTTAGCAGCCATACGTAAAAGTTCTTCAGCGCAGTCTACATTTGAATATAGTCAGCTTGTAGGTATTGAAGCAACAGCAGTAGCCAGTGGATATGTAGGACAGTTTGAGTTTGTGCTTCATGGAGATACCGCTGGTAAAGTGTACAAGCAAGAAGAGGGTAACTCGTTCGGCGGGAGTGATATATTAAGCGTTTATCAAACTCCTTTTTACTTTATGCAAGACCCAGAATTACGTAAAGTATTTTACAGAGTTAAAACCTTTCTTAAATCAGAGGGTGAGTCAACAATAGCTGTAGGCTTAGAGTATAATTTTGGTGATGCAGAAATTTTTACACCTGCAAACGTAGAATTAACTACAGCAGGTGCAGCATCTTTCTTTGATGCAACTTCAACTATCTATGATGACACAGACATCTATGACGGAAACCCTACACCAATTCGTAGTACTAACATAAGTGGCTCAGGTGATTCTATTTCAGTATCTTATGTTACCAACAGTACAAGCCCCAGCCATACCATACAGGCTGTATCAATATTGTATGGAACAGGGGATAGGAGATAACAAGTGGCAGGATATACAAGACAATCTTCAGCGGATATTATTGCAACGGCTGTTGTACGTGCTAATCCGCTTAACGTAGAATACAATGCTCTTCGGGATGCCTTTAGCGCAAGCACAGGGCATAAGCACGATGGTACTACAGCAGAAGGTGCGTATGTACCTTTAATTGCTGACTCAGACGCACTGAACAAAGTAGCTATAGATACATCAAACAATCGTGTTGGTGTCTTTGTAGAAGTGTCTAGTGCTGCTGTTGAACAGATACGTATTCAAGACGGTGCAGTAGTTCCTGTTACCACTAATGATATTGACTTAGGTACATCTAGCCTGCAGTTTAAAGATTTGTATCTTGATGGTACAGCCACAATAGACGTATTGCAAGTAGACACTAACTCTACCCTTACAGGTAATCTTACTGTAAATGGGAATACTACTCTTGGTAATGCTGCAAGTGACACAGTTACAGTTACTGCAGATGTAGCCTCTCCCCTAATACCTTCGGCTGATGATACATACGACTTAGGTGCTGTAGGCTCTGAGTGGCGTAATCTGTACATTGACGGTACAGCTAATATTGATGCCCTAGTAGCTGATACTGCAGATATTAATGGCGGTACAGTAGATGGTGCTGTTATCGGTGGTGCTAGTGCAGCAGCTATAACTGGTACAACAATTACAGGTACAAGTTTTGTAATTGGTTCTGCTGATATTAATGAAGCCGAATTAGAAACTATAGATGGCGTAACAGCAGGAACTGTTGCAGCTTCTAAAGCAATAGTTGTAGATAGCAATAAAGATTTTACTGGTGCAAGAAACATAACAATTACTGGTGAACTAGATGCCGCTACTTTAGAAACGGATGCACTTTCTATTGCTAGCACTGCAGTTACTAGTACCGCCGCTGAACTAAATATTGTAGATGGTGATACGTCAGCTTCTACTATTACTCTTGCAGATGCAGATAGAGTCATAATCAACGACAATGGCACTATGAAACAAGTTGCCATAACTAATTTAACTACATATTTAGGTGGTAACTTAGGTATTCTTAGTAGCGTGACTGCTGTCGGTGCCTTAGACAGTGGTAGCATCACAAGTGGTTTTGGTGCAATAAATAACGGCTCTAGCACAATCACAACTACTGGCAATATTACGGGTGGTAATATTATTATCGGTGACGGTGGTAATATTGGTTCCGCTAGTGATACTGATGCAATGTCTATTGCTGCTGGTGGTAACGTAACTGTATCGCAAGACCTTATTGTTTCAGGTAACTTGACAGTATCAGGTACACAGACTGTTGTAGATACGGTAACTATTAATGCCCAGAATGCTATTGTATTTGAGGGTGCTACACCAGATAACCATGAGACCACTCTAACTATTGTCGACCCAACAGCAGACCGCACAATCAATCTTCCTAATCAGTCAGGTACTGTTCCTGTATTAGCTGCAGCAAGTAATACAGCTATTACAGCTACACCTGCTGAACTAAACATTATAGATGGTGGTACATCTGCAACGTCAACAACCGTAGTTGACGCTGACCGTGTTGTAATGAATGATGATGGCACTATGGTACAGGTTGCTGTAACAGACCTAGCTACATACTTTAATGCTCCTGCTACAGCGGTAGGCGCACTTAATAGTGGTAGTATCACGAGCGGCTTTGGAGCTATTGATAATGGTTCAAGTGCTATTACAACTACAGGCACTATTACTGGTGGCACGGTATCATTTGGTAGTATTACGGATGGTGCTATAACCGCTACTGCATTTGTAGATGAAGATAACATGTCTTCTAATAGTGCCACACTTATTCCAACACAACAATCTGTAAAAGCTTATGTAGATAGTGTAGCTGCAACATCTAATAACGTAACAGGTCTTAATTCTACAGGTGCAGAAATAAACACTGTAGCTGATTTTTCTGCTGTAAGTGTAGACACAAGCACTGCAATAGCCAATAATGATGCCCTATTAGTATTTGATAATGGTAACGAAATAGGCTATCGTGATGTAGATTTACTAGACACGTACTTCTCAGGTACAACTAAAACACTTACTAATAAAACGCTAACAAGTCCTATTGTAACAGGTATGCATCTTAACGACTCAGGCTTTACTGTAGAGGGTTCTGGTGCGGATGGCAATGAAACTACTGTAGCGTTTACAAACCCTACGGCTGACCATACAATTACATTCCCTAATGCTACAGGTACAGTTGCATTAAGCAATAGCAGTAGTGCAACATTTGGTGGTAATGGTTCTAGTGGTGGTGTAACCCTACAAGATGGTCTTGTAAGTATTCGCACAGGAACAGGTAGTGTTGCAGCTATGCGGTTCTATTGTGAGTCAAGCAATGCACACTACACTGAATTAAAGTCTGCGGCACATAGTGCATATAGTGGTAATTTATCTTTTTCTTTACCTGCGGCAGATGGTTCTAGTGGACAATTCCTAACTACAAACGGTTCAGGTGCATTATCTTTTGCTGATGCAGCTAGTGGTGGAGCAACACTAGAAGCAACCGCATCTGGTTCTCTAAGTAATGGTGATAAAGTTGTTATTAACTCAGATGGTACTGTAAGTGTTATTGGTGTTGGGCTTAGTGCAGGTAGTATAGTTGACCTTCTTGATGAAACAATTAGTAATTTTGGAAGTACTTTTGACAGTGACTCTAATAAAGTTGTTCTGGCTTACCAAGACGCATCGAAAAATGGTAAAGTTGTTGTTGGTACGGTAAGTGGTACCAGTATTAGTTTTGGTACGCCAGTTACTTTTCATACCCCTTCCATTGCCCATGAAAAACCAGAATATATAACTCTTACCTTTGACAGTAACAGTAACAAAGTGGTTCTTTGTTATCAAGACGAAAACAATAACAGCTATGGTACTGCTAAAGTCGGTACTGTAAGTGGTACCAGTATTAGTTTTGGTTCCGCAGTTGTTTTTAATTCTGCGGTTACAAAATGGATTGCAACTACTTTTGACAGTAATAGTAACAAAGTAGTTGTTTTTTATAGTTCTGATAGCATTGACGGTGGCTACTCTAAAGTCGGTACTGTAAGTGGTACCAGTATTAGTTTTGGTTCTGAAGTACTATTTGGTACAAGCACGTATACTTATTATACTCAATGTACTTTCGACAGTAATTCTAATAAAGTTGTTGTTTTTTATGACTCAAATACTGGGAATAACATAACTGCTAGAGTGGGTACTGTAAGTGGTACCAGTATTAGCTATGGCACTGCTAATGCGTTTCATAGTTATTACGCTAATAGTAGTGCTGCTGTTTTTGATAGCAATTCTAATAAAGTTGTTTATGTTTTTAACGACAGTGGTTATACTAACGGCTCTTACGTAGGTACTGTAAGTGGTACATCTATTAGTTTTGGCAGTAAAGTTACAATTAGTTCTAATAGTATATCAGAAACATCTGCTGTTTTTGATAGCAATCTTAACAAAGTTATTGTTGTTTACCAAGATTCAGGTAACAGTGATTACGGTACTTTCGTAGAGGGTACTGTAAGTGGTACATCTATTAGTTATGGCGGTGCGTCTGTTTTTAATTCAGTAAGAACGGATGCAGTCTTTCCTGTTTTTGACAGTAATGCTAATGCAACTGTTGTTACTATTACAAGCAATAGTGGTGCGCCAAATTATACTAAAACGGGTGACCTTGTTGTTATTGGAAGCTCTTCTAATATATCTGCCGAAAATTATATAGGTATATCAGATGCTGCGTATTCAAATGGTGCTACTGCTACTATTCAAATTACTGGCTCTGTTGATGATGCTCAGTCTGGGTTAACAGCGGGTCAAAGATATTTTGTACAGGGCGATGGAACTTTGGCAACTACTGCCGATACTATTCCTGTACTTGCGGGTATAGCAGTTTCATCTAGTAAACTTATTGTAATCAGTGAAAAAGACACTGTGTATGTTCACCCTAATCACACAGGTGAAGTAACAAGTACAGCAGATGGTGCTACTGTTATTGCAGATAACATTGTTGATGAGGCCAACTTAAAAGTTAGTAACAGTCCTAGTAATGGGTATTTTCTTTCAGCACAATCTGGTAATACTGGTGGTCTAACTTGGGCTGAAGCAAACAATTACGTCCATCCAAACCACAGCGGAGAAGTCACATCAACGGCTGATGGCGCAACTGTAATTGCTGATAATGTTGTCGATGAAGCTAATCTCAAAGTATCAAACAGCCCAACCAACGGCTATGTTCTTACAGCACAATCCGGCAATACTGGTGGTTTAACTTGGGCTTCTGCTAGCGGTGGTGCTTCCGATATTAACGGGCTTTCAGATGCGGTTTCAAACTCTTATGAAAATGTAGCTTTAGGAACTAATTCAGGCACTTCATTCTTAACTGGCTCTCCCAGAGCCGAATACAATACTTTTGTAGGGTATAACTCTGGCACCAATTTGACCTCTGGTGAAAGCAATGTTGCGGTAGGTGCTTACGCTTTAAATACTGCCACTACAGCCGATTGGAATATAGCTATTGGCGTCAATTCTCTTAAAGCAGTTACTGAAGGCACTCATAATATTGGTATTGGATATCAAACTGCTAGAACTATAACTACAGGAATTAAAAATCTTGCTTTAGGAAATAGTTCTTTATATTCAAATACTACGGGAAGTTACAATATATCTTTGGGAGATAACGCTGGCTATCACATTACAACTGGCCCTGAGAATACTATTGTTGGTTTTGAAGCAGGCCGAAATTTAACTACTGGTACTGAGAATACTTCTCTTGGATATCAATCAGGCAACAGATATGGCACTGCTGGCTCATATAATGTTTCTGTCGGTAGCTTGGCGATGGGAACTGCGGCAAATTCAAGTAATAGTAATAGTTACAATGTAGCAGTAGGCTATCAGTCGTTGTATGTAGTAGACGGAGGACAAACTAATACTGCACTTGGTTCACAAGTTCTTGGTTCTTTGACCACAGGCGATTTTAATGCAGGGGTTGGTGGTAGTGCTTTATCCAGTGTAACGACAGGGGTTAGGAATACTGGCGTCGGATTTCTTGCGGGTTACACAACAACAACCGGAGATAATAATAGCTCACTAGGAAATTTTGCAAAAGCCTCTACAGCGACAGCTTCTAATGAAGTTACCTTAGGAAACACAAGTATTACTGCACTTCGTTGTCAAGTTACATCTATTACATCGTTATCAGATTCTCGTGACAAAACAGATATAGCACCGTTACAAGCTGGACTTGATTTTGTAGAACACTTAAATCCAGTATCGTTTACTTGGAACATGCGTGATGGTGGTAAAATTGATATAGAAGACACTGGCTTTATTGCTCAAGACTTGCAACAAGTACAGCAAGATACTGGAGTAAATATCCCCGGATTAGTTTATGATGAAAATCCAGAAAAACTAGAAGCAGCCTATGGTAAGTTGGTTCCAGTGTTAGTGCAGGCAATTAAAGATTTGTCTGCTAAAGTAAACGAGCTTGAATCCCAAATTAAATAAGGAGAATATTTAATGTCTGAAGAAAATACAATTACAGCCGAAGAAATTGCACAGCACTATAGTGCATGTATGGATAGCGTAAATCTTATCAACGCAGTCATCGCTGCGCCTGATGATTACACAGATGATGAAACTGTTTTGCAGCGTAACGTAGGACATTTAGAAATTATGGTGCCACAAACTTATTGGACAACAGAAGATATGACACCTCTTAATGCTGCAATTACCGCTGGCAATGCTGCCATAGCAGGTTAAATGATATGAAAACTATAACCAAAAACAATGTATCTCTTTACCTATTTGAAGATAGTGTGGCTATTACCATTACCGAAGAAAACATTACTGTAGGTGAACCCGCCCAATTTATCATAGATGATTGCAACAGTTCAAATGTAGTGTTACACGAGGGGGTAAGCACGCCAGACGACTTTATGGGCCATAAATACTTTTATGATGGAACAGCGTGGTCTTTAAATTCTGATTGGATAGACCCAAGAATTGAAGAAGGTGAGTAGATAAATGAAACTAGAGCAGTCTGTAACCCCTGAACTTCGTGTGGCATTAGAACTAGAAGCACACGAAAAAGAATGTGCAGTGCGTTACGCTGCTGTAGGTGAGAAACTAGAAGCACTAGACAAACGCATGTGGCGTTTAGAAGCAATGATAATGGGTAGCACTATAATGGTAGTAGCTATGGTAGTTACAGTAGTTATGGGAATTAATTAATATGGCAATGTTCAAAGGATTTAAACCTCAAGCAATGAATAAGATTGCAGGGGCTATGGGCTATCAAGGTGATATGAACCAGTTTCAGCAGTACGTTGACCAAGACCCTGCACGGCAACAACAGATGAATATGTATACGAATGCCGCACGTATGATGGCGGCAGGTGGATACGTGCCACGGTTTAATACTGGTGGTGTAGCAAACAATATAGGTTCTTCACCCGGAAATCTAGGAGGAATTACTAAAGTACCAGAAGTTCGTGTTCCAGAAACTAATCCACCTGTAGGGCCTCCACTGGATGATGGCCCGCCTATGTTGACCACAATGGCTGCAGGAGAAGAGGAAGGTGGACTGCCGCCACAGCCTGACCCGCAGCCTCCTGTGCAGCCTCAACCCCCTTCAAACAGAGGCGTTGTAACTAATCCAGCAGGAACACAAGCTGGTACACCTACTTTTACAGGTGCTAGTCCTACACAGTATAATATAACTCCTGCTACGTATTATCAAGAAGGAGATGAGTTACCTGAAGGTGTGAATGTAGGTGATGAGAAAACACCAGAAATTAAAACTCCAGTTCCCGGTGTAGCACAGTTTAATGTAGAACAAATGTATCAGCCGGGTGTTCCTATTGGTGGCACAACAATTGCTGCAGGCATTCAAGAAGACCCACGTCAAATGGTTGCTCCCGGTACAGGTACACTGACAGGTCCGTATCTTGAAAGTGATCCTACCCCCGGCGTACCACGTGCAGCAGTAATGCCGCAAGAAGGTAATAAATTTGCATTTATGCCAGATGGTACACGATTTGAAGTTCCTATTAGCTATGACTTTTCAGCAGGTGCTGTACAAGTACCGACTGCTACTGCAAATACGTATCAAGCTGAAAAGATTACACCATCACAAGCAAACACGATGGATAATGTAGCAATGTCAGAGACTGCAGTAACTACTGCAATGGACGCTGTATCTGCAGCACAAACAAATGAGGATGATCCACGTGCTAAAGTTACGGCTGCACAACAGACTGCTTCATCTGTAGGTGATCTAACCGCTGCACAGGGTAATGCACATTTAATTGACAATAAAGTAGTGCGTGAAATACAAGAAGGTGAAATTATTGACGGTGTTGCTAATGCAGAAAAGGCTGCTAAGTTTACCGAACAAATTGAGGCTGCAACAGCTAAACCTTCTGAGAAAGCCACTGTAGCAGGTCAGCTGGATGGCTTAATGCAGCAGTTTGATGGCGGTGCTACACCTGCTTGGGCTGCTGGTGCCATGCGTAAGGCTACAGCTACAATGGCTGCTCGTGGCTTAGGTGCATCTTCTCTTGCTGGTCAGGCTATCATACAAGCAGCTATGGAGTCAGCCTTGCCTATTGCACAGGCTGATGCTGCTATAGTGGCTTCTTTTGAAGAGCAGAATTTATCAAATCGCCAACAACGAGCAATACTTGCGGCACAGCAACGTGCTACATTTATGGGTCAAGAATTTGATCAGGCATTTGAAGCACGAGTAAAAAATTCTGCCCGTATTGGGGACATAGCTAATTCAAATTTTACTAATGAACAAAGTATACAGCTTGAAAACTCTCGTGCTGTAAATACTATGGAGTTAAATAACGTATCTAACAAACAAGCCTTAGTTATTGCGGAAGCAAGTGCTTTGGCAGGATTAGATTTGTCTAACTTAAATAATAGGCAACAAGAGTCTGTAAAAAATGCACAGAACTTCTTGCAGATGGATATGGCTAATTTATCTAACGAGCAACAGACAGAATTATTTAAAGCACAACAACGTGTTCAGTCTATGTTTACAGATCAAGCTGCAACCAATGCGGCTGCACAGTTTAATGCATCTAGTGAAAACCAAACAGAGCAGTTCTTTCAGAACCTTGGCGCAGTAGTATCTCAATTTAATGCAACGCAAGCTAATGCACAATCACAGTACAATGCTGGTCAGGCTAATACAGTAAATCGTTTTAACGCAGAACTAAACAATCAACGTGATCAGTTTAATGCACAGAACCAGCTAGTGATTGCACAGAGTAATGCACAGTGGCGTAGGCAGATAGCTACAGCAGATACTGCTTCAGTTAATCGTGCTAATGAGTTGAATGCTAATGCTATTCTTGATATGAGTAAACAAGCTTACAGTAATTTGTGGGGTTTTTATGCTGATACTATGGAGTGGGCATGGGAATCAGCAGAAGGTGAACTAGACAGATACAGTGCTATGGCGATTGCTGAACTAGATGCTGCAACATCTCAAGCTGCTTCTGCTGCAGCAGGTAAGTCAGCAGCAGGTAATGCTATCGGTAGCTTAATTGGCACATTAGGTAGTGCATATTTATTTGGTGCTTGCTGGGTAGCACGTGAAGTATATGGCAAACAAAATGCTGAATGGTTTGTGTTCCGTACTTGGCTACAATATGATGCTCCTAGTTGGTTTAAAAAATTATACATGACACATGGTGAAAATTATGCTAAACTAATTGCTAAAGTACCGCCATTAAAATGGGCCACAAAACAATTCATGGATATAGTAGTAAACAAGAAACGGAGAAAGCATAATGTCCAGACAATTTAATGCTGCTAGAGAAGCCTACAAACGTATGGATATTGAAGGATTTGAAAACTTAAAGACTGTAAAAAAACCAGAAAAGACAGGTGGCCTATTAACTAGGTCTAATAATATGTCTAAAGAAACAGATGGTCTTGACTACAATAATCCTGCTGTTCGTGTAGCTAAACAAATGCAAGTCATAAGAAAATACAGGGATGAAATAAATGGCAATAACGAATCAACCTAGCTTTGATGCACCTATTCCGGGCCAGTCTTTAACTGCTGAGTTAGGTTCTAGACCGTGGCAAACTCCTTCTAGATTTAGTACAGTAGATGATACTATTGACTACTACATGGAACGTATGAGTAGTGAAGATTTTATGGTTCAACTAGCTGAAGTGCTAGAGTCTGGTGTGCCTGTTACATCTATTGCTAATACTATTCAATTGTCTAGTGTTATGGAAGGTATACATACGGTAGATGTGGGTATGCTTGTACTGCCTATGATCATGGAAATGCTTATGATGATAGGTGACAGTGCAGGTGTTAAGTATGAAACAGGTTTAGAAAATCCTAATAAGCCTATACTACGAGATTCAGCTATGGCTAAAGCTATTGCAGAGTATGAAGCAGACTTAAAAAACAAAGATGAAGTAACCGAAACTGACGTTGAAGAAATTGAAGTTAAAGAAGAAGAGCCAACAGGCTTAATGGCACGGAGAAAGTAATGAGTTTTTGGACAGGGTTTTCAACAGGATTAGCTAGTAGTATAGACAAAGGCTTGCAGTCTGCCATCGAAAAAAGGCAAGGTGAACTTAGCTCTGCTAAAAAGTTTTGGATGCAGAGAGAAGCTACTAAAAGAGAAAAGTATGAAGCCAAAAAAGAAAAGACAGATGAAGAGGCTCTTGCTGGATACCGATCTTTATTAGAGGGTTTTAATGGAGATGCTACTAAAGCTAAAGCTGCTTTTGATAGCTTGGCTGAATCAGGTGGTGGTGTTGCTGGTGTGACTTCTTATTTAACTAAAGCAAGAGAACGTGCAGATCAGTTAGGTAGTTATGACATAAGCTCAGACTTTAAAGATTTCAAAGAAGGCGATACTGCTTACACAGGCGGCGAAGCTGGACTTCTTATGCCTGAGTATAAAGGAACACAGTTTAAAGCTGCTACTTATGGTGTAGGTACATCTAGGATAGACGAGTTCTTCGGGCGTGATGGTGATGACACAGATACTGCACGTCTTGAGAAACAAATGAATGTAGGCTTTGATGCAAAACCTGCCACTGCACCTGCCGCAAGTACAGGTTCGTTTGGTTCTGTGGATAGGTCAAGACTTAGTGCTGCAGAAACTTATGCTCGTCAAAAAACAGTGGAGGAACAGCAAGATGCGAAGGTAGAGAGAGACATAACGGCTTTCGACACAAATCAAAAAAGAGTTAAGGCATTAACACAACAAATTGCTGACCAAGAAGCACGTGCAAAGCGTGGTGAACTTGATGCTAAAGAACAAAAAATATATGATCGTACTAGAGACGCAATAAAAGATTTGCAAACACAATCACAGTTAATACAAGATGCTGAAGCACACGTAAAAAATATGGAGTCTACCGATTTATCCATAGAGGAAAGGAAATTAGCAATCGCTAAAGAAAAGAAATTCCCTGCGTTTAAGAGCTACGAAAACATGGCTGTGTTTGCATCAAATGCTCTAGCCACGAAAGATTTTAAACCGGGTTACACAGAGCAAGACTATAAAGATTTATATATAGCAGGTATGGCAGGAGTTTCTGAAATTGCTAATGCGGAAGATACAAAGGCTGCTGGCGGCGTGTCTTTCTCCAAACCTAATAGACAAACTATTCTGAACAACGAAATTAAAAGAACTCTTCAGCCTGTTGGACTAGTAGAAGACATAGAGGGAAAGATTACTTTTAAAATTGAAGGCAACAAACCTCTGTACTTTGAAAGTATGACACGTGCGTTAAATAATGTAACCGCACAGACAAAAGATTTAGAAGACCCTATGATGGACGCTCTTATTAAATCGCAAAAGGATTCTCTTAAAGCGGATATTAAAGCATTTAAAAATGCGGCAACGGCTAAAAGTACCACAAAACAACAGGCAAGTTCTAGTGCGTTTATAGCGGGGCTGAAACCGGGTGATGTTATTAAATATACCAATGCACAAGGTAAAATTATAACTAGGTTATGGACAGGTAGGGATTACCTTTAATGCAAGCTAACAGTCTCTTGCAGAAACTTGATGAACTAGAGAACGAAGACGAAGAATTTGTTTCTTTAGAAGATGAAGCGGATGTAGAAACAACTAATGACATAGCCAGTAAACTTGATTCTCTTGAACGAGAGGATGAAGAAGAAGAGGCTGTTTTAGTAGAGGAAGATACTGAGCAAGCTAGTAGCTTTGCTAGTAAGTTAGATGCGCTTGAAGAAGAAGATGGTATCGAACAGGTTGAAACATCACCTATAGAAAAACCAGAAACACCAGAAGAAACATTCGTGCGTACAGGTGAAGTGCCTGAAGGGTACAGGTATGTACCTTCTGTGCCTACAGGTGACGCAGAAGTTGATAGAGTAAAGCTAGAACCCATTGATGAGCCTACACTAACAGTGTCAGAACAAACTGACTCTGCGTTTAACTATGCCAGCACTGCAAAAACAGCAGAAGAGTTGAGTAACCTTGGCAGTGTAATACCAGAAGACTTTATAGATGAATCTATAGCAGAACCCTTCCAACCTATTGTAGAATGGATAGGTAAAGCAGCAGGTAAAGACATTAGAAATTTAGCTGTAGCTATGGAAGCTGTATCTGATACCACCGCCAATGTTGGAGTAGCTTTGACTAAAGGATTAAAAGCTGTTGGAGTTGACGTACCCTTTGAGGACAGAGTAGGCGGCGAGAAGTTTGCTGGTGATATGGGTATGATGCTAGAGATGATAGAGGCTGCAGTTCCGGGTGGTTCAGCGGCTATGCGTCCTGTAAGAAAACTATTTAGAGAAGCTAAACAAACAGCCAAGCTAAAAGCAAAGGGTGAGAAAGCCCGTGCTGAACTACTTGACCGTAAGATGAATATCAATAAGGCCAAGGAAGCTACAGCAGAAGAGATAGCAGCTAAGACAACACGTGCTGAACAAGTTGCAGCAGAGAATGTAGACTTAAAGAATGAACTTATCTTAGGCTTTGAGCAGCAGACAAAAAAGACTATATCACGTGAGGTAGACGGTGTGCGTGTAGTTGATGAAGAACTAGCACGTAAGGCAGGTAGAGAAACTGCTGAAGACATAGGCTTTAAAGAAACTAGAAGTGAAACAGCTAAAGCATTAGGTATTAGTGATGTAGAAGCTGATGATGCAGCTAAATTGGCAGGTCTTGGTGATACAATTACTGCACCTATACTCAAACCAGAGAAGCTAGATGGTCTAGTTGCTGCAGCATCTGATTTAAAGACTAAATATCCTAGTGCGTTTGACAATGATAAGACTGTAATTGATAACCTACTTGACTTGACTATTGAAAAAGAACTGATAGCAGGTGATGAACTCATCGACACTCTTAACAAGTATAATGTATCTTTTGAGGATTACATCCTTACTGTTGTAGGCTCTGGCTCAGAGGCAGGTAAGGTACTCAACAAGCTGTCTCAGATTAAACGTGCAAGGCCATTGAATGAGATGCAAGACTTGCAACGTGCTGCTACACAGGCACGTCAGGGTAACATACGTAATAACATTATGCGCTTAGAGGGTATACGCCGTGGTGGTCTAGTGTCTCAGCTTGCTACTGCTGCACGTAACCTACAGTCTGCTGGTATTCGTTCACCTATGGATTCGCTAGGTAACGTAATGGACACTGCCTTGTATAACATGGGCGAAGCAAAGGGTGTGGGTGGTAAAGCTGCTGCTGGTGCTAAGTCTCTTATCAGTAAAGAAAACTGGAAGGATAGCTTTGCCAACATGAAGTATATGTTTGGACCTGAAAGCAGACTAGATACTAAGGAGTATGTTGACTTTATCTTAGACAGACCTGAACTAGCCAAGCAATTTGACCTTATGTTTAACCAGCTTAATGAATTACAGGCTGCTACAGGGCGTGGTACAGCTAGACAAACGCAAATAGATAACTTTATAAAGGCCGCAAAGCAACGAGCCAAAGAAACTAAAACTAAATTTGACGCAAAGAAAGTAAAAAAGGAAGCTGAAGAAGCTGCTGATAAGGGTCTCTTTGGTGGTAAATTTAACACACTAGGTAAGGGAACAGATACCGTGCTGTCCGAACTAGAGGATGGTGTCAGTGTACTCAACAGTGCTAACCGCTGGCAGGAATACCTTGTACGCAGGGGTGCGTTCCTTGGTGAACTAGAACGCCTAGTCAAGCGTGAGTATAAGATTGATTTAATTGACACGTTGAATGATGGCAAGATTAAAGACTTGCTTAATGATTCAACTACAGTACGACCTAAAGGTGCTAGGTCATTCAATGAACTGGTAGCTGATGCTACTAACAATGCACTAGATGTAACCTATGCAAAGCAGCCTGACATTGGTGTATTCAGAGAAGC
>Ga0209630_10001292_pt1 | contig 27141 bp, 29 predicted proteins | sample COG_01_FD_184745 | JGI IMG/M metagenome (GOLD analysis project Ga0209630, IMG submission 184745) | Pelagic Microbial community sample from North Sea - COGITO 998_met_01 (SPAdes) (version 2) | ecosystem: Environmental > Aquatic > Marine > Neritic zone/Coastal water | place: Helgoland, sampling... | reverse complement strand
TTTTGGAGAAGGTAGAATAGAATTATTTTTGACAGCACATTCAAAAATTATTAAGAAAAATTAAAAATTAGAATCAGATAAGCCAGAAGATGTGATTGTATAAGAAAAATTTTCTTTATTGAAAGGAGAAAATATCTCTCCATTGTAAATAGATGAATTCTTGAAAAGATGGATTTTGATATGAGTAAAAAGATCTATTGCTGTAGACATATTTTCAACTTCTTGCTCATTTGAATTTCTAATCATATTAGTAATAACAATAGGAACTTTATGAGTGACTGCGTATAAGGATAATTCACGCATATATTTCATAAATAAAGAATTTTTTTTGAATATGGATTGATTATTCTTATATTCATAAGAAAATAAATCAGTAATATTATCTATAACAATTAAGGAAAAATTATTTTCTGTAAAATTTTTAATTGAATTAATTTGTTCTGAAGTATTTGTTATTCTAGAAACTATTATGTTGTTAAGTAAATTGACATTTGAATTAGAGTTTTTTTGAATTTCTAATATTCTTTCAGGTCTAAATCCTCCAGTGGTATCTAAAAATAAAACTTTGCCGCCATTTTTAATCGAATTAATTGATAATTGTAATAATAATTGAGTCTTCCCTGTTCCATTGCCACCAAAGATATCAACAATTACACCGTCAGGAATTCCTCCTGATAGAAAATTATCTATTTTTTTTAAACCAGTTGAGATCATTTGTATAATTTATAGAAAAATAAGAAAAAATTTAAAGAATTACAATCGTGGCAAGGCTTTTATGCTGGACAGGGATTTTTGAAAATAAGTGAACATTTAGTGTCCCAATCAAATAGTGCAAAAAGACCATTAACAATACTTCAAAAAAGTACAAAAAAGAAAGTTACCGTTAGATTAAAGAACGAAGTTGAATACAAAGGTAAAATGGATAATGTCGATTCATATATGAATTTGATAATGACTGATGCGGAAGAAATCCACGATAGTAAAACCATTGCAAATTATGGTAGAGTAATCGTTAGAGGAAACAACGTATTATTTATCAAATTAGAAAATGAACTTTAATTAAATTAAGAGTGGTTTTATGGCCAATACTTTTCTATTTACATCAGAATCAGTAACAGAAGGTCATCCAGACAAAGTATGTGATAATATTTCAGATGCATTTTTAGATGAATATCTAAAACAAGATCCAAATTCAAGAGTAGCAGTTGAAACAATGGTTACAACAGATTTTGTAGTTGTATCAGGTGAAGTAACATCAAAAGCAGTTTTCGATAAAAAAGCACAGGAAGAATTAGTAAGAAAAACAATCAAAGAAATTGGATATAATGATAAAGAATTGATGTTTGACGGTGATACGTGTAAAGTTGATTTAAGATTACATTCACAAAGTCCAGATATCAGTCAAGGGGTTACAGCAACTGAAGAAAAAGAACAAGGTGCTGGTGATCAAGGATTAATGTTTGGTTATGCAACAAATGAAACTGAAGAATTAATGCCTATGCCAATTTTGTTAGCTCATAAATTAATTCAAAGATTGTCAGAAGTTAGAAGAAATAATACATTACCATGGGTTAGACCAGATGGAAAATCTCAGGTTTCAGTAAAATATGAAGACAACAAACCAACTGGAATTGAAACAGTTGTAATTTCAACACAACATGCACCTGAAATATCTCAAGAAGAAATTACAAAGGAGATAATAGACAAGGTAATCAAACCTGTTTTAGGAAATCTTTGGAATGATAAAATTAAAATTCACATAAACCCTACAGGCAAATTTGTTATTGGTGGGCCTCATGGAGATGCAGGTTTAACTGGAAGAAAAATCATTGTTGATAGTTACGGAGGTTTTGGAAGACATGGGGGAGGAGCATTTTCAGGAAAGGATCCGTCTAAAGTAGATAGATCCGCTTGTTACATGTGTAGATACATTGCAAAAAATCTTGTTGCAGCAAAATTTGCTGATAGATGTGAAGTTCAACTTGCATATGCAATTGGCGTAGCAGAACCAGTTTCACTTTATGTCAATACATTTGGTACCAATAAAATTCCAGAAAACCAAATAGAGGAATTAGTTAGAAAGAATTTTGATATGAAACCATCAGGTATTATTTCAGAACTAGATTTGAAAAGACCAATTTACAAAAAAACAGCAGCATATGGTCATTTTGGAAGAAATGAACCAGAGTTTAGTTGGGAAAAAACTGACAAAGCAGAAATTTTAAAGCAATCTGCCGGACTTTAATAATTCTATAACAGATTCAAATTTTATTTGTGTAATTTTTTCCAATTGATTATAATTTCCTTTAAAATCACCAACGAGAATATTTAGATCATCAATTCCAAAATTAGATTTTTTATTATTAATTGCATCATAATATGCAGTTTCTAAATTAATTTTTTTTATCTTTATTTTACTTCCTTTACAAAAAAGTTTTACATATTGTTCAAACGTTAGATAATCAGGTCCAACAAGATCGTATATTTTATTTTTAAATTTAATTTCATTAAAAGATTGAAAAATAATTTTTACGACATCATTTATAGAAATTGGTTGAATTGAGTAACTACCAGAACCAGGTATTTCAATTGTTTTGATTTTAATCTGTTTTTTTAAGAATTTTGTGAACAAATCATCTTTTCCTACAATGTACGAGGGTCTAAAAATAGTGTAGTTTAAGCCTGAATTAACTATAATTTTTTCTGCTTTGTATTTAGAAATGAAATATCCAACTGAAGTTTTACTTGAAACACCTAGACCACTATTATACACAATTTTTTTAATTTTGGTCTTCTTTACTAAATTTACAATACGTTTGGTTAATTCAACATTTATCATTTCATAATCAACATCTATAGACTGTTTTCCAATTCCTACAAGATGAATTAATACATCAGAATTTTTAATTTTATTAATTATGAGTTTTTCATCATAATCTTTAGAAATAATTTTTTGTTCATTTTTATATGTTTTAAAATCATTTCTTGAAATTGAAATCAAATCAATATTATTTTCAGATAAATATTTTCTTAGATTTTTTGCAACAAATCCACTTGCACCAGTAACAACTACCTGAATAGATTTAGCCATAATTATTTAAATTGACTTTTAATTTTAAATCTATACTACAAATTCCAATATTAATGAAATAAGAGTTAATACTAGAAAATGAATCAAAGAGATATGTCAGAGAAAAAAGTGGAATTAAGAACAGGGTATACAACTGGTAGTTCTGCTACAGCTGCTGCAAAATCAGCATTATTATCAATTATTAATCAAAAAAAAATTGAAAATGTAGATATTATTTTACCGAGAGGTTCCTCAATTCAAATTCCAGTTAATTCTTGTGAATTTGAAAATGAAAAAGCAAAATGCACTGTAATAAAAAATGGTGGAGATGATCCAGATGTCACACATGGTGCAGAAATAATTGTTGAATTATCATTAACAGAGAATATCGATGAAATTGAAATTGATGGTGGTGAAGGTGTAGGTATTGTTACAAAACCAGGCTTAGGTTTGGAAATAGGTAAACCTGCAATTAATCCAGTACCAAAAAAAATGATTAATGAAAATTTAAGAGCTACTGGAAAAGAAATACTTGAGAAAAAAGGAATTAGAATTGTAATTTCAGTGCCAAAAGGAAAAGAATTAGCACCAAAAACAGATAATCCCAGATTAGGAATTAAAGATGGAATTTCAATTTTAGGAACAAGTGGAATTGTAATTCCATTTTCTACAGCATCATATGCAGCATCAATTAGACAAAATTTGGATGTAGCAATTGCTGCAGGGAACGAAACTGTAGTATTAACAACAGGTGGAAGAAGTGAAGAATATGCCAAAAAAATTGTTGATTTACCAGTTCACTGCTTTGTGCAAATGGGAGATTTTTCAGGATATACAATACAGCAATGCGGTAGAAAAAATATCAAAAAAGCATATGTTGTAGGATTTATTGGAAAACTAGCAAAGATGGCTGCTGGCGTAAAACAAACTCATGTCAAAGGATCAAAAGTTGATATGAATTTTTTATCGGAATTAGCAAAAAAAGCCAATGCCAATGAAGAAGTAATTCAAAGCATTAAAAAAGCAAATACTGCAAGACACGTTTCAGAAATAATCAAAGAAAATAACATCACTGGATTTTTTGAACTAATTTGTAGTGAAACATACAGGCATATGAGAAAACATTCAGAAGAAAAAGTTCCAATAGATGTAATATTATTTGATTTTGAAGGACAGATCCTTGCTAGAAAATCATAAGAGTAAGGTATTTTATTAAAGTTAGAAATTTTTGATTATGGAAAATGTATCAGTTCTTGCAATAACAAAAAATGGTATCAAAATTGGAGAAAAATTAAAAGGACTTTATCCTAATTGGAACATTTTTGCACCAGAGAAATTATCTAATAAAAATAACGAAATAATATGGTATTCTGAGGGTACAACAAATAAAATCATTGAACTTTTTAAAAATTCCAATGCATTAATTTGCCTTTTTTCATTGGGTGCAGTAATAAGATTAATTGCACCACATCTGAAAGATAAGAAAACAGATCCTGCAGTAATTGTAATTGATGATAAAACAAATTTTGTGATTAGTGTTTTATCAGGCCATATAGGAGGAGCAAATGAATTAACTCAAGAAATTTCTGAAAAATTAAATGCATTACCAGTTATCACAACTGCTGCAGATGTAAACAAAACAATTGCCGTAGATTTGGTAGGTAAAGAATTTGGTTGGAAAATTGATGATGAAACAACAGTAACTAAAATTAGTGCACATATGGTAAATGCAGAAGCTATTGGTGTCTATCAACAAGCGGGTAATAAAAAATGGTATAAAGAATTACCAAAAAATGTAAAAATTTATGATAGTTTAGACGAATTAAAGAAATCAAATTCAAAAGCACATTTAATAATTTCAGATGAAGAAATTGATGATGAATTATCTCAAGAATCTGTAATTTATCGTCCCGAAAGTCTAGTTATTGGAATAGGACTACATTGGGATACAACAAAAGATACAATCAAAGAGGGAATAGATTATTGTTTAGATAAATTCAATTTGAGTTCTAAATCTATTGCTAAGCTGGTTTCAATTAAAAAACCCGAAGATGTGCAAGGATTAATCGATCTTGGAAAAGAAATGCAAATTCCTGTAGAATATGTTGATAGAGAAGAACTTGCCGAAATTATTACTCCAAATCCATCGACCACAGTAAAAGCATTTGAAGGTACAGCAAGTGTTTCTGAAGCTGCTGCAATTAAAGTATCAAAAGGGGAATTAATTGTAGAAAAGCAGAAATTCCCACCAAATTTAACAGTAGCAATTGCGAGGAAAATAGATTGAAGCGTGGATTACTAATAATTGATAGGGGGAGTCGACAAAGAGAAGCATCTGAAGAATTAGAAGTAATTTGTGAAGGAATTAGAGATAAGGGTGAATATTCTTTTGTTGATTTTTGTTTTTTAGAGGTTGAACCACCATTTATTGAAGATGGAATTGAAAAAACTCTAAAACAAGATATTGATACACTTACAATAGTTCCATATTTTCTATATCCAGGAAAAAAAGTAAAAAATGCAGTTACTGATGTAATGAAGTTTCAAAAAGATACTAAAATAAAATTTCTTGTTACCAAACCAATGATGATGCATAAAACTTTGGTAGAAATAGTTCAAAGTAGAGTAGACTCAACATTAAAAGAGAATCAAATTACTTTAGAAAATAAGGATGTAGATGTAATGATTATTGGTCATGGAAGTGTAGATCCTAATGCACAAAGATCACTTGATTATATTGTAAATGGATTAAAAGACAGTTACAGAAATGTAAGTAGATCATGGTTAGAAATAGAACAACCAGATATTTTTGAAGGAATTAAAACTGTTGAAAAAAATAATCCAAATGTTCTAGTTAATGTATTTTATTTTCTTCATGAAGGGGCACACGTTAAAACAGATATCAATAATGATTTGATACCAGCATTAGAAAATTCTAATATTAAGAAAAGCTATATTACAAAACATATTGGGACAGATCAAAAAATGGTAGATTTAATATTAGAAAGAGCAAAGGAAGTAGAGAATGCAAACTAAGAAAGGCCAATCAATCGAAGATGCAAGCATGAAAATGATCGAAGATGAAATTGGATCACATAATTATAATGAAAAAGAATGGCCTATTGTAAGAAGAATAATTCATTCTACTGCTGATTTTGATTTTGCCGATAAAAATAGGCTCATTTTTCAGAAAGATGCTATAGAAAGTGGTATGAATGCTCTCAAAAATGGATGTAGTATAGTAGTGGATGTAAATGGAGTAATCGGCGGACTCAATAAACAAAACCCAAAAGATTTTGGTAATGAAATTGTGTGCAATATTTCCAAACCAGAAATAATGCAACAAGCTAAAGATGAAGGAAAAACACGTTCTCAAGTTTCAATGAGAGTTGCAAAAAATGATATCGATGGGGGAATAGTTGCAATAGGAAATGCACCAACTGCTTTAATGGAAGTAATTGAAATGGTAAACGAAGGAATTGTTAAACCAGCATTAATCATAGGAATACCAGTTGGATTCATTTGTGCACCAGAATCAAAGGAAGAATTATCAAAATTACAAGGAACTCCATTCATAACTAATTTAGGAAGAAAAGGAGGAAGTTCTTCAGCATCAGCAATTATCAATGCAATTTTTAAATTAATTAGAGCTGAATCATCTAATTAATATAAAAAAATTTCATTATTTGAAACAAGGGTAATAAGTTAAGAAATTTATTTAAAATTGATTCACTTTGATTCGTAATTTAATAGTAATATTAGGAGATCAATTATCTTTAGAAATTTCATCATTAGAAAAAATTAGAAAAAATGAAGATAAAATATTGATGATGGAAGTTTCAAATGAAATAGAATATGTAAATCATCATAGAAAAAAACTTGTTTTATTATTTAGTGCAATGCGTCATTTTGCAGATGAGCTTAAAAAAAATAAATTTGATGTAACATATGTTGAATTTAATAAATCAGAGAAAAATTTTACAAAAGAATTAGATCGTCAATGTAAGAAGTTTAATCCAAAATCTATCATAATTACACATCCTAGCGAATATCGAGTCTTAGACGAGGTAAAAAAATGGGAAAAATTACTAGATATTCCAGTGACCATTATAGAAGATACAAGATTTTTTTGTAAAATAGATGAATTTTCAGATTGGGCAGAGTCTAGAAAAGAACTCAAAATGGAAAATTTTTATCAACAAATGAGAAAAAAATACAAAATTCTAATTGATGATAAAGGAAAACCAATTGGTGGAAAATGGAATTATGATGTTAAAAATAGAAAAAGACTACCAAAAAATCATCCAGAAATTCCTTCTCCATTAATTTGTAAACCAGATAAAATTACAAAGCGTGTAATTACACAATTAAATAAAAAATATACAAGACATTTTGGAGATTTAGAACCATTTTGGTTTGCAACAACAAAACAAGATGCAGTAAAAAGTTTAGAGGATTTTATTAAAAACAGACTAGAATTTTTTGGTCCGTATGAAGATGCAATGAAAGAAAAAGAAAAATTTCTTTATCATTCAGTTTTATCAATTTATCTTAACATAGGCTTACTAAATCCACATGAAGTAATTGAAAAAGTTTTACAAAAAAAGGATTTACCAATTGAATCAGTAGAAGGATTTGTAAGACAAATTTTAGGATGGAGAGAATATGTAAGAGGGATTTACTGGCACTTTATGCCAAAATATAATCAAACAAATTTTTTTAATGCAAAAAATAAAATTCCAAATTTTTACTGGGATGGAAAAACAAAAATGAATTGTATGAAAAACTGTATTGAACAGACTAAACAAGAAGCATATGCACATCATATTCAAAGATTAATGATTACTGGAAATTTTGCATTAATTGCAGGAATTGAGCCTAAACAAGTTTGTGATTGGTATCTATCTGTATATGCAGATGCTTTTGAATGGGTAGAATTGCCTAATACACATGGAATGATTCTTTATGCTGATGGAGGAATTCTGGGTTCTAAACCATATGCTGCAAGTGGAAATTACATCAATAAAATGTCAGACTATTGTAAGAATTGTGAATATGATGTTAAATTAAAAAATGGTAAAAATGCATGTCCATTTAATTATCTTTATTGGAACTTTTTTTTAAAAAATCAAAATAAATTAAAAAAGAATCCAAGACTTTGGACAGTATTTTCAACTATTAAAAATATGTCAGAAGATAAGAAAAAACAAATCAAAGATGATTCAGAAAAATTTTTGAAAACAATATGAAAGAATTATTTTTCTATAAGCTAAATTGAATTATCACTAGGATCAAATTTTGATGAAGTTTTAATAAAATGAATGACAAATATGATTATTCACAAACAAAAGGAATCATAGAGCCCTCCTTGCTTTTGCCAGAAAGGAGGTTCCTATTTTTATTCAAAAAAATCTACTTTCGTGATTGATTTATACAATTATTGACAAAAATTTTAGCATAATTAGAACTATCAAAATAAAGATGGCCATATGAAGCAAGAGTGTTATTTTGAATAATTCCGTCTTTATGATTTGTAATTCCCTCCCCAATTTCTAAATCAAAAGCAAATTTTGAATCTGATGCAACAGATTTCAATTGAGAATAATGAAATTCATGACCTTGAAATCCATGTAAAGTATCAGATAGTATATTTTTACTAGATAATTTTCCTTTTGTATAATTTAGCCTCATTTTTTTTGTCATAATTGTTTCAGCATCTATCAAACCAACCATTTTGTATTTTTTTTTATTATTTGTAATGGATTTAGTTAGATACATCAATCCACCACATTCTGCATAAATTGGAAAATCGTTATCAGATAATTTTTTGATTGATTTTTTCATGGATTGATTCTTTGATAAATCATTTCCCAATATTTCAGGAAATCCTCCACCTATGTACAATCCATCACATTTTGGGATTTTTTTATTTTTAATAGGGCTAAAGAAAGTTAATGATGCGCCATTACGTCTTAATGCATTCAAATTATCATCATAATAGAAATTAAAAGAATTATCTAAAGCAATTGCAATTTTAACTTTAGATTTTTTATTACTTTTTGTTTGATTTTTAGGAATAGGTACAGGATTTTTAATAATTTTTAAAATTTTATCTACATCTAATGACTCTGAAATTATTTTTGAAACCTTTTCTAATTTATTTTTTAAAATTTTATTATCATATGTAGAAATTAATCCAAGATGTCTAGATTCTAAATTTAATAGTGGATTTTTTGGAATTACTCCAATAATAGATAATTTTGTTTTTTCTAATGCATCTCGACATAGAATTTCATGTTTTTTACTACCAATTTTATTTAAAATAATTCCAACAATTCTAGAATTTTTGTGAAATTTTTGAAATCCTAAAGCTGTAGCACCAATAGAACGAGCAGTTTTACTTGCATCTAGTACTAAAATTACAGGAGATTTAGTTATGGATGCTACATGATGAGTACTAGCATGATTAGAATTTCCCTCAAATCCATCATAATATCCCATTACACCCTCAATTATTGAAATATCTGAATTTGAATGAGATACAAAACTTTCTAAAACTTGTTTTTTACCCATTAACCATACATCAAGATTGTATGTTTCATTTTTTGAAATACTTGACAAGTAACTGGGATCAATATAATCAGGACCTACTTTGAACGGTTGTACTGAAAAACCTCTTTTTTGTAAAGCATAAATAATTGAACATGTGATCGATGTTTTACCAACCCCGCTAGTTGCTCCTGCTAAAACAATTCTTGGTATTTTCAATGTATCTGTAGAATTTTTTTTTTATTTAAATTGATACCTTTCAAAAATTACGAATGTTTTTACTGATAAAAATTAACTAGTACTTATGAGTAAAAATGGATTAACAATTGTTTATACAGGAAAAGGTAAGGGCAAAACTACTGCAGCTTTAGGAATTGCATTAAGAGCTACTGGATATAAAAAGAAAATATGCATGATTCAATTCATTAAAGGTTCCTGGCATTACGGTGAAATGGAATCATCCAAACGATTGGAACCAGAATTCGAAATGGTTGCTATAGGTAAAGGATTTGTTGGAATAATAGATGATAAAAGTCCAAAAGAAGATCATCAAAAAATTGCAAAAGAAGCAATTAGAATAAGTAATGAAAAAATGCAATCAGGGAAATACGACATAGTAATTTTGGATGAAATAAATTATGCAGTAAATCTTAATTTAATTTCTCTTGATGATGTTTTAAATTTAATAAAATCTAAACCGGAAAATGTAGATCTAGTGTTAACAGGTAATTATGCTAAAGAGGAAGTAATCGAGGTTGCAGATCTAGTAACAGAAATGAAAGAAATTAAGCATCCATTTCAAAAGGGTATAAAAGCAAAAGAAGGAATTGACTTCTAACGAGCAACATTAATTTACAGATTGGAAATTTTTAGAAGAATTGTCCACTGAAATTCAAGAAATGCCAGAACAAGGTGAAATCATTCTAGCCACAGTTACTAAAGTGATGGATCATGGAGCATATGTCACATTAGACGAATATGATGATATTCAAGGATTTTTACATATTTCTGAAATTGCACCAGGCTGGATTAGATCAGTCAATCGATTTGTAAAAGACGGAGAAAAGAAAGTTTTACTTGTAAAAAAAGTAAAAGCAGGAGATATCGATTTATCATTAAAACAAGTTTCCAAAGATCAAAAAAAGCAGAAATTAAAAGAAGTTAAAAAATTTGAAAAAGGAAAAACATTGTTACAAAATGTACAAGACAAGGCAAAACTATCGGATGAAGAAATTGAAAAAATTGAAGATAAAATTTATACAAAATTTGATTCAGTTTATGATGCATTTATGGAAATTGCAAGAAATGGAATTATTACAATTAAAGAATTAAAATTAGCAAAAAAGACTACAACTGCAATTGAGGACATCTGTTCAAAAATAAAATTACCATCAGTAGAAATTAGAGGAATAATGGAGATTACAAATAATAAATCAGACGGAGTTGAAATAATTAAAAAAACATTGTTAGATGTAATAAAAAAAGATTCAACATTAGATATTACATATTTAGGTGCACCAAAATACAGAATATCAATTACATCTGAAGATTTTAAATCTGCTGAAAAAACATTAAAACCAATAATTCAAGAAATTCAAACTAATATAGAAAAGAAAAAAGGTGTTTTCAAATTTACAAGAGAAGATTCTAAGAAAACAAGAGAAAATTAAAATGAGATTTCAATTACGAAAATGCACAAAATGTAGTCACTACACATTAAAAAATAAATGTCCAAAATGTGGTGAAGATACAAAATCAGTACATCCAGCTAAATTTTCACCAGATGATAAATACATGAGATATAGATTAGCAGAAAGATATTCTTAAAAAATAACGCTATGGAGCAAAAGTTCCAGTTAATTTTGCTTCTTCAATAATATGACCTTGCATCAAACTTTCTAATTCTTGTTTAGAATAACCTTTTTTCAAATCTAATGTTGTATCAAGAGCATATCCTTTGAAAATGTAGGTATGTCTTCCATTAGGTGGTGCTGGTCCACCATATCCAATTTCATCAAAATCAGTTTTACCTTCTACAATTAAATTTTTTGAAGGATATTCAAAATAACGTAACCAATGAACCCAGACTTTTCCAACTGCAGCCACTGCATCAGGATCATCCATGATTAATCCAATACTTTTCGTACCATCTGGTATATTTTTAAAATCTAATTTTGGCTCTTTATTTTCAAATTTGTACCCAAATTTATTCGGAATTTCATCTCCATCATTAAAATCAGAACTAGTAATAGTGAATTCAGACATAGAATTCAATTAATTAATTTAAAAATAAAGTTTTCTAACTTTCAAGAATTATTTTATCATTATGAATTGATAAAATAGAACTACCAAATTTTTTGATTTTATTTTTAAGTGCTTTATCCATTGTACCGATTATACTTCGATTATTTTTTACATACTTGATTAGCTCTTCATCTGCATAATTTCCATTTATTTGAATAATTTTTAATTTTTTAATAAAATTTAATGTTTGAGTAATTTCTTGATTTTTTTCTGGAATTTGTTGCAATTTTATTAATTCATTTTTAACAACTTCGGGAACAATAAAAGAAATTGAGCCTATTTCCATATCTAAATTATCAATATTTTTGATTCGTCTAGTTGCTAAATGAATTAAAAAATTGGTGTCACAGATTACTTCAACCAACTATACCTGCACCAATCAATCTCCATCTTTCAGCAATTCTTCTACTAATTGCCACATGTCCATCTTTAAAGATGCAAGCAGGACGTCTAAGTTCAATTTCGACATTAGAGGATTTGACTTTTGTGACTTTACCTAAAACTGGAGCAGTTCCAATGTTTAATCTAAGTAATTCACCATTTTGGATAGGATTAACTTTGATATCTTCAGTAGTTCCAACAGCTGAATCAAATAAATTTACACTTAGTTTTAGTTTTGTAGAATTTTCAGGAAGTGTTCCAGGTTTTCCAATTACTGAACCAATAAATGAATCACTTCTAGTCATAGATGGATCTAATTTTGTACCAATTGCAACTAAACCTCCAGGTTTTACTGATTCAACAATTCCTGCAGCAGTTCCTAATGAGGTAATTTCTGTAAGAATTGGTTCATATGATTTCTTTTTTTCATTCATTAGACCGGGTTTAATTTCAATTTCATCACCAACATTAAAAATTCCTTGAGTTAAACTTCCACCAATTACACCACCTTTGATATCTTTCAATTTGATACCAGGTTTGTTGACATCAAAAGAACGTAAAACATGCATTACTGGATCAGCTTTTTCATCTCGTTCAGGTGTTTTAATGGTAGATTCTATTAAACCAATTAATGCATCAAGATTTAAACCAGATTGAGCAGAAATTGGAATGATTGGGGATTTTGCAGCATTAGTGTCCTTGACAAATTTTGTAATTTCTTTATAATTTGATAATACTTCATCATGAGAAAGTAAATCTACTTTATTTTGAAGTACAACTATTTGTTTAATTCCAAGAGTTTGAAGAGCTAAAAGATGTTCTTTTGTTTGTGGTTTTGGAACTTGTTCATTTGCTGCAACTAACAATAATGCTCCATCCATTAAGGCAGAACCTGAAAGCATATTTGCCATCAAACTTTCGTGTCCAGGGCTATCTACAAAACTTACAACTCGAGATAATTCACTTTCATCTCCACAATTATTACATTTTGGAGTTGTAGAATATCCTAATGGTTCTTCACATTTTTTACATTTGTAAAAGGCAGCATCAGAATAACCAACACGTATTGTAATTCCACGTTTTAATTCTTGACTATGTACACTTGTCCATGAACCTGTTAATGCTTGAATTAGACTAGTTTTTCCATGATCTACATGTCCTGAAGTTCCTATATTGACACATGGTTGATAACCGTATTTTTTGATGTACCAATCAGGAAGCGTTTCTCGCCAATGCATGAGTCAAAATATAGAATCGGTATATGTTAAGTTATTCTTTCTTATCTTCAGTTTCTGCAGCTGGTTCTTCTGCAGGTGCTTCAACTGGTAATTCACCATCAAATTTACAATTTATTTGATAAATTTCTTCAGAGATAATATTTCCACGAATTAATTTTCTTACTCGATCACCATGTTCTGCATCTTGTAATCCAACACCTTTTGAAAGTAAAACACGTTTTCTTGCAGAACCATGAACATCATCTCTCATAGGAACACCAGATTTATCGCTACCACCAGTTAGTTTTAATTTTCCACTAAGACCAACAACTGCTGCATCTGTTTCATTTCCTAATTCTAATCCCAATAATGGATTTGCATCACTATCTTTTAGTTCCTTAGATAGAGACTTTCCTTTGATATCTGATATTGTAAGCTTGAAGTTTGCCAAGTATTCGAAAAAAAAGTTGAAGTACTAATTAACCTTTGGACATTATTTTTAAATCAATAATTCCATAGATAGTCATGGGAGAGGAAATCACATGTCCGAGATGTGAAAATAAAATGGTCGACATGCAAGCATGTCATATGTTTTGTCCAAATTGTGGAGCCCATTTAGATTGTTCAGATAAAGGTAATTTTTGGTAATCACATACCAGGTCGATCTGGAATATAATCTGATGCCATGTTCATAGCGTGATCTTTCATAATCTCAAGATACGTATCATAATCTGCTTCAAAATTACAATGAGGACACTTTACACTAGTTACATCGTCATTCAAAATTGCAACTCGTTCACATTCAGGACATTTTGCATCCATGAGGTATATTCGTAATTAAGATATTTAATCATATTTATAAAAAAATAGTAAGCGGAATTAGTTTAGTCTGGTATGACGTCAGCTTCCCAAGCTGAAGGTCACGGGTTCAAATCCCGTATTCCGCATTAAATTTCTCTAATTGCCTGTTCTATTATTCCTCTGTCAGGTGCTTTTGGAAAATATTTCAAATATGACTTTAGATCTTCTTTAGCATCAGAATTTTTATTTAATTTTTCACGTAGATAAGCGCGATTTTTGTAAATTTTTGCAGATCTTTTTGGATTAATTTCAATTGCTTTACTGTAAAAATTTTCTGCTTTTTCAAATTCATTTGTTTTTAAATAAAAATTTCCTAATCCATTAAATGTTAAATATGATCTAGAATTAATTTTGAAGCTTTGTTCATAAAATGAAACACAGTCAGGTGATTTTTGTTGATTTAACATTGTTGCATACAAATGAAGTGCAGTTGAATTATTTGGATCAAGTTCTATAGATTGTTTTAAAGATGAAAGTGCTTCAGAATAATTTTGTAAAATATTTTGTTTTTCAGAATCAAAACATAAACGATTAGATTTATTCTTAGAATCATTTTCTAATGTAATTTTTGATAAAATATCAGGAGGTGAAATAATTATCATTAGTTTTCCTTCTTCTGACCACTCTCTATCAAAAATTTCTTGAGGTATTGCACCTTCTTGTTGTTCTCCTTCTTGGTTACCTTTTTGAATATAATGTAAAATTGTTTTTTCATCTTCATTATAACCAGTAATTACTGAAGCGTGTTGTGTAATTTCAGGAATTCCAGGAAGAATTACAATTGGAGGTATTCCTGAATCAATAATTTTTTTTAATTCATTTAAGGATGAATGAACAATTTTGCAAGATAGCCCATGTCTTTCTGCAAGTTCGATCCCTTCAATAATTATACTTCCATTAAAGTCAGAATATTTCTTTGCAGAATCTATAGCCTCAGCCATAGGTAATTCAACATTCCAATATCTAGATACAACATTAATCGGTAAAGGAAGACAAATATTTTCATCTTCAACTAAAGGTAAAAGTAATTGATGATCCTCTTCTTCCATAAAAATAATAATTTTTGAGAGTTATTAAATCAATCAAAGTGAACAAAAATTTTCAATTAAATTATTACCATCAATACTCATTTCAGGGTGAAATTGAGTTCCAAAAATTGATTTTTCCTTATGTTTAATAATTTCATATTTACAATTTTTTGATTTACCAGTTGCTATCAACATAGGCGGTAATTTAGAAATTTCAAAAGAATGACTTTCAAAAACTGTGATTGATTTTTTTGAAGTTAAATTATTTTCTAAAACTTCAATAATTTCATCACCTTTTTGAATAGAAGTTGATTTTCTAATAGTACCTCCTAAAGTAAGAGCTAATATTTCAGCTCCGTAACAAATACCAAGTAATTTTTTATTATTATCAATTGAAAATTTTATAATTTTTGAATTTATTTCATTAATTTTTTTTTCATTTTTTCTTCTTCCAGATAAGATTATTGATTCGTATTTTTTTAATGAGTTTAATTCTAAAGTATTAGGAGTATATTTTTCAAAAGAAAATTTTTTTTGGGTTAAAAAATCTGTTAGTTGTTTTGTGTAGATAGAACCATTATCAACAACTAGAAGCAATTAGTTGCCAACCTCAATTGATACATAATGTATCTCAGGTAATCCATCTTTCACATAAACAGTTCCAATATTCAAAATTGCATTTTCTTCCCACATGAATACTCTATCGCTTCGTGGTTTTACAAAGTCATCTATGAATTTGGATAAGAATTCCTCTGTATCAACACGATCATCTTCAGTAAAGAAGAACAATTCACCTTCATTGAATGACAATGGAATTTGAATTGATGTTGGTTCAGCAATCACAATTTCGTTGTTTTCAAATACAGATTTTATAATATCAATTCTATCTGATTTTAGTAATTCAACATAATCGTCATCTGCTGTTGTTGTAGTTGATGCTACACCTGATACCTTTTTCAAATATTGTTCAAATGCCTCTTCTTGAGTATCACCAAGTCCTACAAAGTATTCTCCATTAAATGCTGCACCAACAGCTGCAATTGTACCTAATTGTGCAACTACACCACCAGCACCAGCTGTATAAACAGGAATAAAGTAAACATCATGATCACCTACGCGATACAAAATATTATCACCAATTCTTGGATTCCTCAATAATGTCTTTAGTTGAGCAAATTCAGGATCTCTGTCAAGAGCTTCTCTTACTGCAGTAGGTCCAATTAATTTAGTTTCAGAATCCAATGGTATTTCATAAAATTGTAAATTACCTAAATTAGCAAGATCATTTTCAACTACCATATATCCTGCAAGATTTCTTCCTTGTGAGCCTTTCAATTCCAATGAAAGTAATCCCAAAAATGATGTTTGTTCAAATCCAGGAGGTTTTGCTTCAACATAATATGTGTCAAGTCCTCGTGGAATTTCATAAAATTCATTTGCTTGGATAAATGTTTCAACATTAGTTACATGGTAAATATTATACATCTCTGTTTTCCAATTAAACAATTCAACTGGATATCTGATTTGTTCCTCTAACCAAGCTGGCATTGGTTTGAATTGTTCAGAGTATTGATCAGCAAACATATTTGAAAAGAAATCATCTCCAGTTTTCAATAATTGTATATCTCCGTTGTACGAATCAACAAGTGCATAACCTACTAAACGTAAATACGGATTACCAACAGACCAAGGAACATCACGTGTATCAAATCCAATAATTAATGGAATTAGCCAATAGGAATTTTTACCGTCAGTTACAGGTAATGAGTCCAATTCTTTTCCAAACAGATCATATAAGAAATATGGATACAATGTTTCCATTCTATCATGTACATCTTTGTATCTCATTATATGAACAGATTCTCCTGGGAATGAAAGCAAAAAGTTTGGTTCAAATATCCAACTTAGTGGTGGTGGAACATCTAGACCTCCGATTCCAGAATAAGATACACCGCCTAATTCTGCACTTGTATCGCCTCTTCCAGTTGGATAACCAGACCATGTTTGTTCAAACAAGCCACCTTCACCATAGTAAATTTCTCTTTGTTTGAAAAACTGACCACTATCAACAATCTGACCATCAGTTGCTTCTAGAGTCAAAAATCCTTCTGGAACGTGAGTATAAACAAGATGTTCATTGTACCATCTATTGTCAAGACTAACTGAAGTTGGTAAAATTGGTTTCATTGAAGCAGTCCAATACAAAGTATTGTTAAATCTAAGAATATCATTATCTTCAAAATCCACATATGGAATTAATCCTATCTCAGGTTTTAATTTGGCAAATGCAGCTTCCCAGTCCCAAACTCGAATAACATCTAATACATCGCTATTTTGTTTAACATAATTTTTAATATTATTTGCAGAAACGGATGTTAGTTGAACATCATGAGTATTTTCCTGAACTTCATTTAATTCTCCTAGATATCTATTAACACCAATTTGTTGAGCAGTATACGGACCTAAAAATTCAATTTTTTTAGCATCGGCAATACTATTGTTAACTGCAACAGTACCACCAACTATCAATCCAATTAAAAGAATTGTTGCAAATCTAATAATTACATCACGCTTAAACATATGAGTTAACACACGTGCTCGTATTCTATCAATAATTGAAAATGCAATTAAAGCTGCACCAATAGCAAGTGTTCCACCTATGACATATCTTGTATTATAGTCAATTTGATCAGTAAAGAAAAGATTTACTCCAACCCATAAAACTGCAATTCCAAAAATTCCTTCAATAGTAGAAACATAATTTAGATAACGTGGTTTTCCTTCTTTAGAGTCTTTCAAGTAACTTGTAACTACGTCAATAATTCTATGAATACCAACATACAAAACTAAACGTAATCCAATTGCAGCAAGAATAGGTGGAATCAATATAACTAATGCAGGAATCATTGGAACAACTTCTTCAGATGCATAATTTGGATTGGTTTCTGGAGTTACAAATGGTAAAGAGAATAATTTTGGTAAATTTTCAACACCCATACTATTTCCATCAATAAATGACATTGCTGCAAATCCAAACATAATATTTGCAAAGAATGCTCCAAATAGGAGAATCTTAGTAATTTGCCAAAGAATGAATTGCGGAGATGTTAATTTGTAATCTCTAAAACTTTCAACATCTGCTGAAACAGATTGTTGGGGACCTCGAGCAATAAATCCAATTGCAGTATTGATACCATACCAGAAAATTGAGGATCTGCCAGAAATATTTACACGAATAAGGGCAATTGCTGATAAAATTAAAGTTGAAAGAATAGTATAGTATAGTGGTTTTGTGAATTGTTCACCAAATTCAGTGAAATTCATTGATAAAACGACTGCTTGATTTCCAACCATCGCAAAGATTACAATTCCTATAATAGCAATTATGGCTAATCTGATGAATTTTCCAGTATCAGGTGGTGGAGTCTGCTTATCAGTAGAGGCGCTATACAAAATCACATTGAGTCGTGATTCACTAAATTAAAGCCTTACCAGCAAAATTAAGCAATTGTTGCTAATTTTTTACAAATTAGATAGGCTGCAGCATAAGTTGGGATTGTAATTTTTTCATTCAAAAATGGACCAAATTTTTTATTTTTTAATTTAAATTCTATTGGGCATGTTACAACGACTTCAACTGATTCATCATTAAGAAAACATGCATCACTGTATGGATCAAATTTTGTGATATCTGTACAAAGAAGTTTAGTTAAACCACTTTTACTATTAATGGAACCAGGCAATCTAAAAATTCTATGAATATCCATTGTGACATTAGGATCAATTTTTACACCAATTTGTTCAGAAACACCATCAAGTGTTTTTTGGAATGAGGAGTAACCATTATCAAGTAATTCTGAAATAATTTTTGAACGTTTTGATTTAGAACCAAAAACTTGTTTTGAAAATCTTCCACTCCATCCTTTTTGATTAAAATCAGGAAATAATGATCGATTTGGTTTAAATTTTTTCATTCCAAATGTTTCAGGAATTGCTCCACGGAACATAATATAATCAACAAGTTCAGATCTTTCTTTTGAACCTAGTTTTTGAAATTGTGAATTAAAAACATAGACATGAAATCCCTCATTACCTGAAAAATAAATTTGAATATTTTCTTTTTCAATTCCTAAATCATTATTTAAAACTTCTATTAATTTTTGAACTTCAACTTTTGATGCATCCATACAGATTTTACATGGTAAGGATTTTTTTTCTAATTTAGTTGAATTACATTTTAAACATTGATTACTATTTTTCTCAATTTCATTACACTCATTGCAAATAGATACATTATGGTTTGGTCTACAGGGTAAATTAAGATCTTTTGCATCAATATCAAAAATCAAATCAGCTTCTTTCCAATCTTTTTCATTCATAGGAGAATTTGGAAACGCATAGTATGCATTTGAGCAGTAAACATCAGATGGAGTATTTTGCATAAATAGTAAATGTAATTCTTTTTTATCTTTTAATGAAATGTGTCTATTAAAAAAATTAGAATTAAATTTTTGGTATCCGAATTCTCTTTCAGATGTACGTTCTGGAACAGGTATTAGTTCTAAATGATTAAAATAATATTTTTTGAATGAATCCTCTAAAAATTTAATATCAAGTTCATTCATTATTTTCTCTTTTTTCCAAATTGTGAAGGATTAACGATATTGTCACATTCTTTTGTGATAAAGCATAGATCCTGTGTTTTTAATTTCTCACATGAAGGACAGGCATATGTTGTTGCACTTCCAGAAGTTCCAGCAAGATGATTAAGTTGGTAAAGTGTAACTCTAGGATTGTAATCAGGTGCATTTTTGAATAGTGGTGCAATTTGTTGAACTGTTTGTCCTCTTGATAAAAGAAAAGTTGCAAGCATAAATCTACCAGAATGTGGAAGATTTTCACCTTTTTCAAGAACGTCAATTGCATGTTTGATGCATGGAGGATATTCTCCAGTAGTAATTGTATAAGTTGGTGTGAGTTTTTTAGAAATTGAAATTAATTCGTCAACGATTTTTTCTAGTCCAGGAATCATAGATGGTTTAGGTGCATTAGTAATTTTAGAACTAATATAATTTCCTAATTCCTTTCGAATTAATCTAACAGTTTTATCAGGAGTAAGAAATACTTTTCCATTTTCAACATGTCTGTTAATTAATTTCCATTCACGCTCATGAAAAGTAACTGAGTGTTTCAAGTAATCAGATACAGGTATTACAAAAAAATCATTTTCTTTTACAATTTCAATATTAAATAAATCGTAAATAATTCTAGTTGCTAAATCAATTTTAGATTTATTAGATGCATTTCCTAAATCTTTTTCTAAATAATTTTCTGCTCTTCTAGCTTCAGCCAAAGCAAATCTTTTGACAAGTGTAGACATTCCAGTTAATTTGATCAAAACTATTGCTAAAAGAAAAGAAAATACTTCTCTTTCAAGAACATAGTCTTTTGATGCCTGACCATCAATTAAATCGGATTTATAGACTTCACCTGCTGCTGCAACTTTAATTCTATGAAGTGCTTTTTCAACTGATAATTTTAAAACTGGATCACTGCCAAATTGAGTTAAAGAAAAACCCTTATCTTTCAAATATTCACCCGCATCTGCTAGAAATGGATATTTTGCTTTTTCATCTTGTCCAAGAACTAGCATAATAGTTAACTGAATAATTTACATAAAAATCTGATTCTCAAGATTTGAACGGTGGTTTAAATTATGTTTTAAGAAATTAACTAAGTATGCAAGTAGGTTGTCATGTCTCAATATCTGGTTCAATTGATAAATCAGTGGATAATGCTGTTGAAAGAGAATGTTCTGCATTTCAGATTTTTACAAGAAATCCAAGGGGATGGCATGCAAAAGAACTCACAAAAGAGGATATTGACTTATTCAAATCAAAATTAAAAGCAAGTAAAATTGATAGATTTGCCACATGTGCACATATGCCATATTTACCAAATTTAGCTACACCAAAAAGTGACGGGTTTGAAAAATCGGTTAAGACATTAATCAATGAAGTTGAAAGATGTGCACAATTAGGAATACCATATTTAGTTACACATCTTGGAAGTCATTTAGGCACTGGAGAAGAAGCTGGAATTAAAAAATTAGTTGAAGGTTTAACGAAAGCTGGTGAAACAAAAAATGATGTAATGATTTTACTAGAGAATACTGCAGGACAAAAAAATTCTGTTGGATCCGACTTCCAACAACTTGGGGAAATTTTCAAACAATTAAAGCCAAAGAAAAAATTTGGTGTTTGTCTTGATACATGTCATGCATTTGTTGCAGGATATGATTTACGAACAGAGACAAAAGTAAAAGAAACTTTTAAAGAATTTGACAAACATGTTGGAATAGAAAATTTAAAGATTCTTCATTTAAATGATGCAAGAGGTGAGATTGGATGCAATCTTGATAGACATTATCATTTAGGATTAGGTGGAATAGGAAAAGAAGGTATAACATCAGTTGTAAAATTTGCAAATAAGAAAAAAATCCCAATAATTTTAGAAACTCCAATTGATGATGACAGAGATGATTTTGAAAATGTGAAAATTGCAAAAGGATGTGCATAGAAATGTATACGATTGTCGAGGTAAATGAATAATGAATTATGAAGAAGTCATGAAATTAGCACTTGAGAGAGGATTTTATTTTCCAAGTTGTGAAGTTTATTCAGATGCAAATGCTGGGTTTTGGGAATATGGACCTTCAGGTGTTGGTCTAAAAAATAAATTTCTAGAATTATGGAGAAGAGAATTAATCAGAAGAGATGGAATGATGGAGATTGATGGTTCTCAAATTATGTCTAAATCAGTTTTTGAGGCATCTGGTCATCTAGGTAATTTTGCAGATCCAATAATAAAATGTACAAAATGTAATTCAACATTTAGGGCAGACAGAACAATTGCGGAAATAGCAAATATTGAGATTCCTGAAAGTGCAGATTTAATTGAATTTGATAATGCAATTAAAGAAAATAAAATTCAATGTCCAAAATGTAAAGGTGATTTTAGTTCAACAAAAAAATTCAATATGATGTTTAAAGTTGGAATTGGACCACAAGAAGAAGAAGCATATCTGAGACCTGAAACATGTCAATCAATATTTGTTGATTTTCCTAGACTTTTTAAAACTATGAGAGGAAAACTTCCATTAGGAATTGCTCAAGTAGGGAAAAGTTTTAGAAATGAAATCGCACCTAGACAAAGCTTACTTCGTCTAAGAGAATTTTATCAAGCAGAAATTGAAGTATTTTGTAATCCAGGAAGGTTAGATGATGTTGAAAAATTTGCTGAAATAGAAAAGACTGTGATTAGAGTTCAAACTGATGGTGAACCAATTTCTATGACTTGTAAAGAGGCATTAGATTCAGGTACGGTTCCAAATAGGTTTGTGGCATATTATTTAGGAATTTTAACAGAATTCTATGAAAAAACAGGAATCGATGTTTCAAAAAGTCGATTTAGAAAATTAGGTGATAAGGAAAAAGCTTTCTATGCAGAAGTTGCATTTGATTTTGAGGTTGAAACAACAATAGGTTGGCTTGAACTTGTGGCATGTAATTATAGATCAGATTATGATTTATCTAGTCACGCAAAAATGAGTAAAGAAAAATTTGAAGTTATGGATAATGATGAAAAAGTTTTACCACATGTTTTTGAAATTTCTATGGGAATAGACAGAAGTCTATATACAATCTTAGAACATTCTTTAAAAAATGATGAAGAACATGAACGAATGGTTCTATCATTAAAACCATATTTATCTCCAGTTCATGTTGGAATTTTATCATTAGTAAAAAAGGATGGATTAAAAGAAAAAACTGATGAGATTTTTCTCAATATTAAAAGAAAATATGACGCATTTTTAGATCATTCTGGGGCAATTGGTAGAAGATATAGAAGATTGGATGAGATTGGTGCTCCATTTGCAATTACAGTTGATCATCAAACATTAGAAGATAATACAGTAACAATTAGAAAAAGAGATTCAATGGAACAAAGTAGAGTAGAAATTTCTAAAATTGATTCTATTTTATTTGACTCTGTAGGATTTCCTTAACTTAGTAAAATTATTTAGTAAAAAATTTTTTGAATTATAAATAAAAATAGTAACAATCGTCTAACACAACTGTCTACTCAAAGGAAGAAGTAGAAGAGGTTTGTGACGAAAGTCCTGTTGAAGATGGTACAGATGGGAATTTATCTCCTATCTGTTGCTCAGCTACTGCGGATGCTTCTTGAAGAATCTTATCAGTCTCTTCGTTTGAAACATCGGACTCCATATTGAATGAGTCTCCTGCAAGTGAATCCATCATAAGTCCATTAAGTGTCTGGGTCATACTATTCAATTCTGAATCAGCTTCTGGCATGAATCTTCCGAGCGATGACTTCAATCCCTTCATTGTAGACATAGCTGGTCCAATTGCTACCATAGCATCACCAAGATCATGAATAGTTGTCAGTCTTAGTTGAACTTGTTCTAAAGACATTCTTGCGTTGCCGAGCATCTTTGTAACTTTACGAATTTCTGCTAATTCGTTAGACAAAACTCTACTTGTGCTAGTATCATGTTGTTGCATTGCAGTCACGACTCGTTGAAAGAGTTGCGCATCTCTTTCTTGCAATTTACCTAACATTGAGTCCATTTTCGAAATTTGGACTTGTAGTTTGTTAACTGCTGTTTGAATACGTGGTTTTAATGCACCTTGAGGCTTTACTGCATCGCGTAGTTTGCCAGTTACACTTTGGGTCTCTTGTCGAGCCCATGTACTGTCGAAGTTTGGCATGATAATGAATTTAGAAATTTAGTCTTAATCAACGGTGTAAATTTAGATCAGCTTTTGAGTAAAATTAGCTAACAAACTATAATGGTTGATTAATCAAAATAAATTATTGGCAAAAATTGCTGTATTTGATTCTGGATTAGGCTCACTTTCAATAATTAAAGAAATTCAAAAAAATATGAAAGCAGATATTGTGTATTTTGCAGATCAAAAGAATTATCCATATGGCAATAAATCCCAGGCTCAAATAGCCTCAATTATTAAAAAAACAATCAACTTGTTAGAAAAAAAATTTACGCCTGACATTATTGTTGTTGCATCAAACACACCTAGTCTAATGTTGAATTTACAAACAGGGAAAATAGTAGATGTTAAACCTCCTTTAAAATTAGCACAAAAGCAATCAAAATCAAAAAAAATAGGAATACTTGCAACCAAGGCTTCAGTTAACAGTAAAGGACTAGCAAATTATGTTACAGAAAATAATATTCCAAAATCGTATGAAATTTTTAAAATTGATGGTTCAAATCTTGTAGATTTAGTAGAATCAGGAAAATTTCTCAACAATGAAAAATATTGTAAAAAAATAATTAAAAAAAGTTTAGATGATTATATAATTACAGAAAAAATTGATACGATTACATTATCAAGTACTCATTTATTATTTCTAAAAAAAATATTAAAAAAAGAATACCCAAAAGTTGAGTTTGTTGATCCAGGAAGTTTAGTTGCAAAAAAAATTTTTCGTAAAATTAAAAATAAACAATCAAAAAGAAATTCATTAAAAATTTTTACATCAGGTAATATAATTAATTTTAAAAATAAATTAAATAAAATTGGTATTAAAAATAAAATAAATTATTTATCTACTTAGTTTTTGCTTTTCTAAATCCATGAGTAAATGTTTTATCATAAAGTTTTGAATACTCATAAGATTTTGGTTTAATTACATCTCCAATGATTACAATAGCAGTCATTGTAATTTTTTCAGCTTTCACTTTACTTGCAATATCTGTAAGTGTTCCAATAATTATTTTTTGATCTTTCCTACTTGCTCGATAAACAACTGCAACAGGTGTAGTTTTTTTGTATCCTCCTTCAATAGCTTCTTTTGAAATTTTATTGAGTAAATGAACACTGAGATAAAAAATTAATGTAGCTTGATGTTTTGCAAGTTCAGAAATTTGTTCTCTTTTAGGAACCTTTGTGCGTGCTTCTGCTCTTGTAATTATCATAGTTTGAGTGACACCAGGTAGAGTTAATTGAGTTCCAAGTGCTGCAGCCGAGGCTAAAAATGATGTAACTCCAGGCACAACAGTAGATTCTATTCCTTTTTTTTCTAAATTATCAATCTGTTCCCTTATTGCACCATAAATTGCAGGATCACCATCATGAAGTCTAACAACTAGTTTGTCTTTTTTTGCATTTTTGTATAACAAATCAAAAATTTCTTCTCTAACTAATTTTGCAGCATCATGAAGTTTTCCTTTTTTACATAATTTCAAAATTGGTTCAGGAATTAATGAACCAGAATAAACTACAACATCAGCTTTTTGAATTAATTTTTTTGCCTTTACTGTAATTAGTTCAGGATCACCTGGACCGCAACCAACAAAAAAAACGTTAGACACGTTTTACCACCAAAATTGAAAAATATTTTGTAGTTAACGAATCATCATTTACTTCACCTAATTTCATAGTTCGTATAATTTCATTTTCTGTTCCCAAGTCTTGTCCAATTGCAAAAAGAGAATCATCTGGGAATCCAGATTCTTTCAATACCTCAATTACTTGATCAAAATATCTACCATCTTTAAGAAATATCATTGATTCAGAGTGTCTTGCAATTTCTTTTACACTAGATAAATCATAACATGATGGAATAATTGCAACCTTTTCAGCTCCTTCTGCAACACTGACTCCAACCTTTGATGCAAATGAAAATATGGATACAATACCTGGAACTACACTGATATTCATATCAGGGTATTTTTCTTTCAAATCTCTATGCATGTAAATCCATGTACTATACAAATATGGATCACCTACTGTTAGATAGACAACATTTTTTCCTTTCAAAACAGTTTCAGCCATTATTTTGGCATTCCTCTTCCATGATTCCTCTAGAATGTCTTTATCTTTAGTCATTGGAAAAATTAATTTAATAATTTCTTGATTTTTGGATTTATCTATAATAGATGAAACGACGGATAATGCAATACTTGGTCGTGTCTCTTTAGAAGCTGGACACATGATGATATCTGCATTTTGAATTGCTTTGACTGCTTTTACTGTAAGTAGTTCTACATCTCCAGGACCTACTCCAATTCCAATCAATCCAGGCATGATTTTATTGCCTTTTTCCCCAATTAAAAGTCTAGATTACATGTTGGTAAATAAAATGAACAACTTAGCGGGTTTTCAAAGGATAAATTGTTAACTTTGATGGTCTTAAAAGTAATGAAGCTGTATCTAATGTGAGAAAGAACCCACAGTATTCAAATCCTCTCGAGTATTGTAGGTTACTTTTCTCAAAAATTATTCTGATTTTAAAAAACTGTTTTTCTAATTCCAATAATTACAATAGCAGGAACTCCTAGATACATTGCCAAGTTTAGTGCAATTACTGAAATTCCAAGACTCAAAACTTCTGATTCTGATTCAGCATTTTCCATTAAAGACAATGAACTGATCATTGGAGTGATTGCAAGCTTTACTGCTTCTTTGAAGTATGGATTTTCACGCTCGTAATCTGCAATTGTTGGTGAGAATGAATAGTAAATGTCGTTGAACATTCCCATGAATTGTTTACCGGATTCCGTTTGTAACAATTGATTATCTCGTAGTTCTCTTAATTGTTGAACTTGTGGAGCTAGTTCACTACCATAAGTTGCTGTAGCTATCAGACAACCTCCACCATCAGGGACAGGTGTAGGACC
>Ga0209630_10001289_pt1 | contig 27167 bp, 25 predicted proteins | sample COG_01_FD_184745 | JGI IMG/M metagenome (GOLD analysis project Ga0209630, IMG submission 184745) | Pelagic Microbial community sample from North Sea - COGITO 998_met_01 (SPAdes) (version 2) | ecosystem: Environmental > Aquatic > Marine > Neritic zone/Coastal water | place: Helgoland, sampling... | reverse complement strand
AGAATCTTATTTAGGCGAAACTTCTATTATGCATTTCAAAGCTTCTAAAAAACTCCTTCAAATCAATGACTGATCCAAGAATAATCGTAGCAATTGATACGTATGATCTTGAAGAAGCTAATGTGATTTTAGATCAACTTGATCCAGATCTTTGTAAAATTAAAATAGGAAGTGTGGTTTTTAATTCATTAGGCAAATCATTTCTCAGGGAAGTATCTTCGCGCGGTTTTAAGATTTTTTTAGATTTAAAACTGCATGACATACCAAACACTGTTCATGAAGCAATCCTAGGTTTTTATGATTGCTCTATTGATATGCTGACTGTTCATTTATCAGGTGGTGAAGAGATGCTTAAGAAAGCTATGCTTGCAGGCAAATCTATTGATGCCAAAGTTATCGGTGTATCGATACTCACAAGTTTAGAAGAGTCAGACACAATGGCTTTATTTGATAATAAACTTGATCATCAAATTAGAAATTTATTCGAAATAGCTGTTAAAGCAAATTTAGATGGGGTAGTTTGCTCACCTCATGAGCTAGAAATAGCAAATACAATTTTAGGCCCTCACTTAATAAAAATCACACCAGGAATTAGGAACATTAAAGAAAAGGATGATCAAGCAAGAACCATGAGCGCAAAAGAAGCGATTGCTAAGGGCTCTTCATTTTTAGTTATTGGTAGACCAATTACTCAGGCTGAGGATATTGCTACAGCACTTCAAAATCTTAACGATACTATCTATGAAAAATAGATCTATTAAAAATATTTTTTCAGAGCTCAAGAAACTATCCAAGTCTGATACCAGCAAAAGAAAACTTTCATTTAAATTTCAATCAGAACTTCTAAATTATCAACCTTACTTAAAGGACTTTTCTGCACAACACTACAAATTATTTGATGAGCTTGCATTTCAACTAGATCTTCAAGGCTCTATTAATGATCTATTTAATGGAGAAATTGTCAATAAGACAGAAAATAGACAAGCTTTACATCATCAATATCGCCTGAATCCAAAAGCGCCAGAGTTTAATTTTAAAAAAATTACAGACCCTTTTATCAAGAGGATTAAAAAAGGTGGTTTTAAGAATATTATTACTTTTGGTATAGGGGGTTCTTATGAAGGACCAAAATTACTCCATGAATATACAAAAAAGCAATTATTAAAATTAAACTACTATTTTGTATCTGGGCCTGATAGAGATGAATTCAATTCAATATTAGAGCCATTAAGAGGACAAAAGAATTTTTATATTTTTTCATCTAAATCCCTTTCAACAGATGAAACATTGTCATGTTTAAAATGGTTGGGAAAAGAAAGAAATTCAACAAATTCATTGGTGATAACAGCAAATTCAAAACAAGCTATAACTTTGGGCTTTCCAGAAAATTGTATTGTTCCATTTCCGGAAACAATTGGAGGCAGGTATTCTATTTGGTCTCCCATATCTCTAAGCGCCAGTGTAGAAAATCATTTCACAGCTTTCCTAAGAGGAGCCTCTGCTGCAGACCAAATGATGCTGGGTCAATCCACGGAAGATAAAAAATACCAAAAATTTATAAAAATTTTATCTTTTTCTGATTTGTGGTTTAGTAATTTTAAAGATAAAAAAAATAGGGTTATTCTTTCTTATGATTGGAAATTAAGATCTTTAGCTGCTTATTTGCAGCAATTAGAAATGGAGTCACTTGGCAAAAAAGCAAATCCCAGGTCTTTTTTTGTACAAACAGGCCAGTCAATATTTGGAGGCTTTGGCTCCACTGCTCAACATTCATACTTTCAGCTTCTTCACCAAGGAACATCAGATTTTTGTGCTGATATTATCTTTTCTAATAAAAGAGGCAGCCCTCTTTCATCGTCTCAAGCCAAAGGTCAAGCCATATTATTGTCATCTCCGGAGAGTGGTTCAAATAAAGTCTTAGAACAAACAAATGGTAACTCTCCAGTCAATCTATTTGAATTAAAGAATTTATCACTCCAATCTCTTGGATTTCTTCTTTCTTCATGGGAGCATAGAGTTTTTATTACTGCTGCTATGCTGCAAATCAATCCCTTTGATCAATTTGGTGTTGTTGCTGGCAAAAAGATTACAAAAAAAATCTTCAATGACTCAGTTAAAATTAAATAATATATATCCTCTGTAATTTTAGTAATAATTTATAAATTGTGTTTTTATTGATGGCTCAGGATATTTTATAAAGATTCTTTCTAAAATTAGTTTTAAAAAGAATTTATTATGATTGTCGAACCTTGTTTATGTTTTAATTTTATCCGAACTATTCATATTTCAGCTTTAATTAATTTAAATAAAAAAAGGCTTACAAGAGAGCCTTGTTTAGCTCAAAGCATATCTCTTGATTACAAGCACAATAGTATTTATAAAAGATTGCATTTTTCTGGGAAGGTGCAGTATCAATAGCGATAGAAAAAAATACTTATTTTTAAATGACCTAAGTTTATTCATCCTAAAGGCTTCATAAAGATTTTTTTTTGCCCACTTGATTTCTTTTCCAACCCTAAACGCATGCCAGCTACTTCCAATTTTTAGCTCACATAAATGAGCCATAGCTTGCTTCATACTTTCTTCAGAGAGATAATTTTCTCGAATCAACCTAAATATACTATGCTCGTGAGATTCCATATTATCTTTAAAAGCTTTGCCTAAATTAGTTTCATGTTCTGTCATAACAACAAGCGGCTTATCTAAAAAATGGAATTTGAACTTGCATGCAATATGCATATATAACACTTCCCCTTCGGCAAATATAGAATTATCGTACCTATACTTTAAATAAACCTCTTTCTTTACAAGGGGCGAAATAGGAATAACCGAACCATTTTTTAACCATCCAGAAAAAAAACTATGCAGAACATTGCCAGAGCTTCTTGGTCCATGGCAAAGGGTTAACTCTTTTGAAAAAAAATTTTCAGTATAACCGGGGCCATACACCACTCCATATGTACTATCTAATTGTTTGAAAATTTTAATCTGATCTTCAATTTTAGAATTGAAATAATAGTCATCACCATAAAGCCAGCTTATATAATCACCACTTGCCATATCTATAGCTTCATTAGCCCTATCATTTGTATTGCAATTATCAGCATAGTCTAAAAAATTAATTTTACTATTTGGCAAAAAAGATTTTATGACTGAAGATGTATTATCTGATGAGCCATTATTGCTAATTATAATTTCAATATTTTCATATGTCTGAGAAAGAGCGCTCTCAATTGCTCTTTTTATAAAACGTTCATGATTATAAGTCATTAACAGTATTGATACTTTTGGGTTATTCATAGGTGTCTCAAGTATTGATGAATAGTTAATTTTTATGCCTATACCCAACACAAAAAAAGAAAAATTTTAAATAGTATAATTTAAATTTAATATCATTTGTAAGAGATAATTTCTAAAAAATAGAAGATATTCTTATAGAGTTTTATCTTTAAAGTTTAAAAAATTTTACAAAAGATAGACTTAAAACTCATATTATTTACATCTAACTAGATGGATTTCCAAGCAACTTGATATAATATGGCTGAATAAAGATATATGATTCATCAAAAATAAAAAAACAGCCGCTAAAATGAAGAGTAGTTTTAAGAAAAAATGTCCATAGAAAAATTTGCTATCGTTTTTGGAGCTAGTGGCTCAATAGGAAAATCTGTCTGTAAAAAATTATCTATTCAAAAATATACAGTTCTTAAAATATCAACCTCTTCTAGGCCAGGATATTTGAATATTTCTAACCCGTTACACCTTCAAAGACTCAAACAAAAAATTAAACAGAATTGCTCTGTTGTTGTTTGGGCTCAGGGAAAAAATATTAATGATTCAATTGAAAATTTTAAATCATCTCACCTTGATGCAATGTTTGATGCTAATGTTCGCTATATTCTTTACTCATGCCAAATTTTGCTAAAAGAAAAATTATTAAGTAAAAATGCACGTATGTGTATAATTAGTTCGATTTGGCAAGATCTCTCAAGAAGAAATAAGCTTTCATACTCCATTACAAAATCATCAGTTAAAGGCTTGGTTCAATCCATGTCATCTGATCTTGCAAAATATGGGATTAGTGTTAATGCTATTCTGCCTGGCCCAATTGATAATAAGATGACTAGGCTTAATATTTCAGCTAAAGATCTTCGCTCATTTAAAAACTCAACTCCATACAAAAAAATTGTTAAAGCATCTGAGGTAGCTGAATTAGTCTCATGGATTTGTTCAAAACAAGCTGAGGGCGTTTCAGCCCAATTCATTACAATGGATTATGGATACTCAAATCTCAGAGAAGTTTGAAGTTCTATCTAGTTACGGTAGCTATGAAGTTACCATTACGGATGAAAGCTCACAATTTTTTAACGTTTTGAATGAATGCTCAATAATATTATGTGATTCTTATTTTAAAAATTCTAAATTTTTAAAGAAATGCGATAAAGAAATAATTTTTATAGATCCAGTTGAAAGCAATAAATCACTTAAAAAAATTGAAGAGCTATCAGAGTTACTTTCGTCTTTTAAACTTTCAAGAAACTCTATTTTAGGTGTAATGGGTGGAGGTATCGTTCAAGACCTTGGAGGATTTACAGCTAGTATTTTTATGCGAGGTATTGATTGGAACCTTTTCCCAACATCTTATCTTTCGATGGTTGATTCTTGCATTGGTGGAAAAACCTCCATTAACACTCTGAATACTAAAAACCTTCTTGGAACATTTACTCCACCTAAGAAAGTATTTTGCAACATTCGACTTGCTGAAACCTTAGATGATAATGAAATCAAACAAGGGTTAATTGAATCCTTAAAAATTACCTACGTATTTAAAAAATATTTCAAGAATTCAATATTCCTCGTACAGCAAGCATTGAAAAAAGATATTCAGTCTTTAAAAGAGATTTGTGCATATAGTTTGCTATCCAAAAAAACTATTATTGAAAAAGATGAGTTTGATCATAATGAAAGAAGACTTTTAAATATTGGTCATACTTTTGGCCACGCAATTGAAAAAGCCAGTAATCACAAAATTTCTCATGGCTTCGCAGTTGGTATTGGAATTTTGATAGCTTTTGAATTCTCCAAACGAAATAACCTCTGTCAAAAAAAGCACTCCATACTAGACCTTTGTCTAATTATTGAAACATTGATACCAAATAATATATTTGATTTACTTTCATTGGTTAAGTTGAATGATTTCACCCTAGCCTTGGAAATTGATAAAAAGCATGACAAAGAATATTTAAGATTTATACTACCAACAAATAATTTTATAGAAGTCATCTCATATAAAAGAACTGAGCTAGAGCTTAAAAAAGCTTTTTCTTTTTTTAATAAATCAAATGAAATTCGCCACATACTTAAGTAAAACTCTTTCTAAGAATAAATACACGCACTGTTTCTTTCTTGCTGGGGGAAATAATATGCATTTTCTTGAATCTTCAAGACATTATTTTCAAATGGTCCCTTTTGTGCATGAAGTAGCTGCAACTATTGCCGCAGAATACTTTAATGAATACAACTATAGGAATGGTTTAAAGGAGCGAGCTTTTGTGCTTGTAACAGCAGGGCCAGGGCTAACAAATGCCATTACTGCTATTGCTGGAGCATATCTGGAGAGCAGAGAATTGCTCATAATTGGCGGTCAAGTAAAAACTGATGATTTAAAATCTAGTAAACTCAGGCAAAGAGGGATTCAAGAGATAGATGGAATATCTCTAACCAAATCAATTACAAAGAAATCTGTTAGATTGAAATCTAATCCACTAAAAAATGATATCCCAGGCTTAATTAGTTTAACCAAGATGGATAGGAAGGGACCAGTATTTCTGGAATTACCATTAAATCTTCAAGCCAAGGAATATCCAGTTAAAAAAATTCAAGGAATTAAAATTGCGCCTCTTAAATCTCCCTCTAAGATTCAATTGGAGAGTTTTGTTCATGAGTTTAATAAAGCTGAGAAGCCCGTAATTCTCTTAGGTGCAGGTTTTAATGCTATGTCGATTAAAAATTTTAGATCCAAAGTAAATGCTTTTAATGCGCCGATTCAGTGCACTTGGAATGGTATTAATAATTTAGACGAAGATCATAAGTTGAATTTTGGAAGACCAAATACCTGGGGGCAGCGATATGCAAATATAATTATTCAGCAAGCTGACTTAGTCGTAGCTTTGGGCACTAGATTAAGCATGCAGCAGACAGGCTTTAATTGGAAGCTGTTTAATAAGTTTGGAAAAATTGTTCAAGTAGATCTTGATCAAGAAGAGCTTAATAAAGGCCATCCACTAACAGACTATAAAATATGTTGTGATGCTAATGACTTCTTCATAAAGTCTTCAACTATGATCAAAAAAAAGAGCCACAAGGAATGGATAGAGCGGTGTAATGCTATTAAAAATCATTTCCCAATAGTTGAAAAAAATTATACCGGAGAGCAATACATATCACCTTTTCATTTTTGTGAAACTTTGTGCAATTTAATAAGTGATAATACTAATATCATTCCATGCAGTAGTGGCGGAGCCTTTACATCCTCCATGCAGGTTTTAAAAAAAAGAGCTGGACAGACAGTAATATCTAATAAAGCATTAGCATCTATGGGATATGGTTTGTCGGGAGCAATTGGTGTTGCTATTGCAGAACCAGAAAAGAATGTAATTTTGCTAGAAGGAGATGGAGGATTTCTACAGAACTTGCAAGAACTTGGTACTGCCAAAGTAAATAACTTGAATATAAAAATAATTATCTACAATGATAATGGATATGCTAGCATCAGAATGACACAAAAAAATTACTTTGGTGGCGATTATATTGGTTGTGACGGCAATACCGGTTTGGGGATGCCAGATTTCAGGAAGCTAGCTGAAAGTTATGAAATAAAGTTTTATGAAGTAACTCCTAAAATTTTCAAAAATAAGAAAAAACTATCTAAAATATTAAATCAAAATGAGCTAAGTCTAATTGTTATTCCGATTGATCCTGAGCAAACATATTTCCCAAAAATCTCCAGCAGAGTATTAAAAAATGGTAATATGGAAAGTATGCCATTGCATATTATGTCTCCTGAGTGTAATGATGAGATATCTTTAGAGTTAATGAGGAATCCAGATGAATAAAGTTGAATATGAAATGATTGAAGTACTAAAGAAACTCAAAAATGATTTTGGTGTAATTGAAATCAAAGCTGAGTTTGAGGCTGAAGGCAGTAGAATGGAGGAGTTAATCAGATTAAAAGATGTAATTGGAAAAGTTGAATTACCACTGCTTCTAAAAACTGGGGGTGTTGAAGCTGTAACTGATGCATATAATGGAATCACTCTTGGTGTTAGCGGCTTAGTGGCCCCAATGGCTGAATCAGCATTTGCAGTAGGAAAATTTTTAAGTTTAATAAAGAATTTTATTCCTGAGGACAACGCAGCAGATATTGATTTTGCTGTAAATATTGAAACAAAATCAGCATATGAAAATATTGATGAAATCTTGGCTTTAAAAGATATTAATCTTCTCTCAGGCATTACAGTTGGCAGAGTTGACTTCGTAGGCTCATATGGTTTGTCTAGGAGCAATATTAATGATTCAGAAATAACCTCCAAGGTGGAAGAAATCTTTTTGAAAGCAAAGGACAAAGGCCTTAAAACAGGTCTTGGAGGAGGTATTTCAGTTGAATCTATGGATACCATTCTTTCATTCATAGATAAATCTTTAATTGATAAGTTTGAGACAAGAAAAGTAGTTTTCAGCGCCGGTTTAGATACCAGCAAAGCAAAAGAAGCTATCTTACATGCAGTGCTCTTTGAGTATCTATGGTTACTTTCAAAGAGGAGATATTATCACAGAATTAAAGCTGAGGATGAGTCACGTATTCCTATGATCAAATCAAGAATGGAAGCGCATGGATTTGATGCTCCAGACTATTAATTAGTTTTTATTGATCTGATCTTTGATAGACTGCTTAAAATCTCTAGCCTCTTTAAGTCCAAGACTCTTTCTAAGATAATTAGATCCAAAATATCTTGTCGGTATCGTTCCATCTGATTCAATTTTGAAATTAATTTTTTTGTAATCACATTGCGTAGAACTAACTAATTTTGCAAGCTCTTTCATGCTATAAATATTATTGCTGCTAAAATTCAATATTAGATTTTTTCTGTGATCAATTAATTTGATTATCCAGTCTGATAGATCATCAAGATGGAGATAGCTTCTAGTTGTTTGAGGAGATTTGACAATAATATCTTTCCCAGACCTTCTTAAGTCTGCAAATTCGGTTAACGCATGATAAGCATCTTTCCTTGAGTCTTCTCCATATACTGAAAAAACTCTAAAAATTAAATAAGATCTTTTTTTGTTCAACATAGACCAATCATTAAGTTTTTTCTCAAAATATAATTTAGATTTAGAATAATTAGTTAATGAGATTTTTTTTAAATTTATATTAATATCTTGCTCATCGAAACCATTTTTTTTTAAAGTATTCATCCCATAAACTGCTCCGCTTGACGAAAATAGCACTCTGCTTGCATCAACAAAATTTATAATTTTGAAAATGTTTTGATACATTATTTTGATCTTTTTTGAGAATTCTTTGCTTTGATTGAATTCTTTGGATGTGTCATGCAAAAGGTTTATTACAACATCATATTTTATTTCTTTAAAAATTTTACTAATCTTTGAGCCATCCATAATATCTAATTTAAAATAATCAATTTGACTGGGTAAATTTAATCTTGAGTTATTAGACCTATAAGTAACACCGAGAGACTTAATTTCTAATTCTTCACGCCTATTAACAAGATTTTTCAACAGATTTCTTCCTATCTGACCTGTTGCTCCAAGTATAAGTATTTTCATATGATTAAATATGTCAGATTTATTTGATAATAGGAAGCTTGCTAGCAAAAGCTTTTAAAACCCTATGCTAAATTTATGCAATTTGGAGTTTTAAAAATGAGCCAGGCTTATTTGATACTTCCAAAATTTCTTGTATTTTTCTAATGCCAATGGATTATTCAGCATGTCCGCCTTAAAAAGGGTAGATTCTATTTCAAATCGTTACTATGAGATGATACCCTCAACTGGTGGTATATGATTTTTTTGAAAATATATTTTAAAGTTTGCTTGGGAGACTCTAACTTTTTTTGAAGATGAGAAAATAAGTTCTTTATATGAATTTAATTTTATAGGAGCCAACATTTTTTGTGAAAAGAGAGATAAATAACATTCAAGAGGAAGCAAACAAGGCAAAAGCAACCATAACTGGTGAAATATTTTCTCTTAATAACTTAAATATTAAAAGCCTTCCTGAATCTCCTGGAATATATAAATTCTTTTCTAGGGATAAAATTATTTATATTGGCAAATCAAAGAATTTAAAAAAAAGAGTCTCTTCATACTTTGGTAAAAGTTTTAAGGATAAAAAAATACAAAAAATTAAAATTCTTACAGATAAAATTGAAACTTTTTCCACGTCAACTGAAGCAGAGGCTCTTTTGCTAGAGCAGTCCCTGATTAAAGAAAATTTACCTCGTTTTAACATATTACTCCGAGATGACAAGACCTATCCATATATTCATTTTTCGATGGATCATCAGTTTCCAGGAATTAGTATGAAAAGGTCAAAGCATGCAGTTTCAAAGAATTATTTTGGTCCATTTATCAGTGTTCAAGCTGTAAAAGCAACTATAAAAGATTTGCAGAAAATTTATCAAATTCGAAATTGCAGTGACTCTACATTTAATAATCGATCTAGGCCATGTATTGAGCATCAAATGCAACGATGCTCTGCTCCTTGTGTTAATTTAATTTCTGAAGTTAGCTATCAAACAGATATAGTATCTGCTCAACATCACTTATCATCTTCTGGAAAAAAAACTAAGCAATTAATGAATGCAAAGATGCATAAATTTGCTGAGCAGCAAGAATTTGAAAAGGCTCAGGAAGTTAAAAAAAGGATCATAAGTTTAGATCTACTTCAACAGGAGCAATCATTCAATAGCTCTTTAACTAGTATTGATTTTTTTGCATGCGTTTCAAAGCTTGATAGAACAGGGATATGTATTTTGTCAGTGAGGGATGGAAAGATCAGAGGGACTAAAACCCATTATTTAAAAGGTAATCAATTGCTTAATATAGATCACTTATTTCAAAGTGTAATATTTTCTTATTATCAAAATAGCTTATCTTTGCCTGAGAAAATTATTTTAAATACTAAACCCAAGGATATTTCTATAATTAAACAAGCCGTAAAGCTAAAATTCGGTAAACAAATTTTAATTTCTACAAGCATCAACTCAAATTTAAGAAAAATTGCCAAATTAGGAAACTTAAATGCTAATCAGATCATTGATAATCGAGTCACTCAGTCTGATAAATTTCTATTTGCTATAAAAGATCTTATTTCTTACTTGGGCATTGTTAAAAGAAATCTAACAATAGAGGGCTTTGATGTCAGTCATCATAGTGGTAAGGATGCAGTTGCGTCAAAAGTAGTATTTACTTCACAAGGACCTCAGAAATCTAATTACAGACTTTACAACATACCAAAAAATTTATCAGGTAATGATACTGGATCCTTGGAGCATGTTCTTCATAGGCGCATAAGCAATGATAATGTTAATTCTTTACCAGATATCATCTTAATCGATGGGGGAATAAACCAGCTTAATATAGCATTAAAAACTTTTTCAGAGAGTTGCATCAATAGCACTATGATTTTAAGTATTGTAAAGGGTTCAAAACGTGTGAGATCAACCGAAACGATTCTCTCCAAGAATGGAGTGCTTGAGATGCCAAAGGATAGTCCTGGTTTTATCTTATTGCAACAAATTAGAGATGAGTCACATAGGTTTGCAATAAATGCGAATAGAAAGAAAAAATTAAAAAATGTTAAATTTTCTTCTATTGAATCTTTAAAAGGGGTAGGGCCAATTACTAGAAAAAAACTTCTAAAAAAATTTAAGACCATTTCCAATCTTAAACAAGCTAAAATAGGTGATATCCAATGCATTCAAGGCATATCGAAAAAAATGGCTAAAAATATCTTTATGAACAAACATAATCTATGAAATATATCATTCACTTTTTAACAATCAGTCGCATCCTTGCTGGCCCTATGATATTTATTCTGTTGAATTATGGAAATGGTTATCTTTTAACTATATTGCTTTTCTTTCTTGCAAGTATTTCAGATTTTTTTGATGGATTTTTAGCACGCAAGTACTCTTTAACTTCCCAGCTTGGAGAAATTCTTGATCCCATAGCAGATAAAATCTTACTCTTATTTTGTTTATTTGCATTGGCCTTGCATTTAGAAAGCTTGTACATTGGTTTTGTTGGATGTGTAATTTTGACCAGAGAGTTTTGGGTTGCAGCTTTGAGAGATTTTAATTCAAGAAATGGAAGCGCTTCTTTAACAAAAGTTACATTTTTGGCAAAATTAAAAACAACAATTCAATTATGCGCGATTGGATCTTATCTTCTTGGGCTGCTATTTGGTAATGCGCTAATAATATTTATTTCAGACTTTATTTTACTGCTTGCTTTAATCATAACTATTCATACCGGATCGCAATACACTCTAGAAAGCTATAAAAAAATATCTTCTTAAAAAATTAAAGAATACTTTTTCGCTTAACAATAAACTATAATTTAAAAAAATTTAAATAAAGAAAATTAACATGAAGCATTACTTTGATGACCTAAATGATTACTACGAATACTTAGATTTAAATAATATTTTTGATATTTTAGAAATAGATAAAAATTCAGTTGATAAAGATGCACTAAGCAAAAATTTTGTTGGAGATCCTTACTTTTCTGTTGATCCAAATAACACAACACCCTTTCCACCAGAACTTGATGACCTCTGTAGACTGCACTACCTCGTTAGAAAAAGGAAAGTTACGACTATTTTAGAATTTGGAATTGGAAAAAGCACATATATATTTGATGATGCTTTGCAAAAAAATGAAAAAGAATATGGTGAATATGTAAAGGGCAATTTAAGACGCACTAATCCTTTTGAATTGCACTCTGTTGATAACTATCAGGATTGGATAGATAGTGTTAAATCGAATGCAAAAAATAACCTTTCAAAAAATACTACTCTTCATTGTTGTGAACTTACCGTGAGTACTTTTAACGACCGTTTATGCACGTACTATAAAAACCTACCAAATATTTCGCCTGACTTAATATACTTGGATGGACCTGATCAGTTTTCTCCAAAGGGCTCTGTTAGAGGTTTAAATACCAACCATCCTGACAGAATGCCGATGGCGGCTGACATCTTAACTATTGAGCATTTCTTAATTCCTGGAACATTGATTGTAGTCGATGGAAGAACTGCAAATGCTAGATTTCTAAAGTCTAATTTTCAAAGAGGTTGGATTTATTCATATTTTCCTGAATTTGACCAACATTTTTTTGAATTAGTCGAAGAACCTCTTGGGCCTTACAATAAAGACTATCTCGATTTTATAAATTCTGTTTAATTAACTATCCTTTTCTGAGCTTCTCCAGGCAATGGTCATACTTAGTTTTTGATGAGATTGCGTCTTTAATTATATTTAAATCTTTTTTCCAGCTTATTGTTTTTGTAGGAAATGGATAAAAGTTTTTGAATTTAAAAAATGGATGACTATCTGGAATGCAAATGGGTATTACCCCTAGATTTAGTGATTCACATAAACTTGTTGAGGGCCAACCCAATGTAAACATTGGATTTCTTTCATTAATGATTTCATAAGCTGTTTGGAGCCTATTTATAAGCTTAATATTATTATGATCACAAAATCTTTTTTGAAAATTAGAAGAATATACAGGATGTTCTTTTCCATATATTTGAAATCCATTTTTTTTGAAGAACTCTAAAATATTAAGATATTGGCTCTCATCAAAAAAATCTTCAGTATCATCAAAAAATAAAATTACTGATCGTTGAAGATTTTTTAAAGGTTTAAAGGGATATTTAATAATCTTTGATTGAGTTAATTTTGATTTTAAAAATTTCTTCTCAAAATCACTGTAAACATATATTGATGAATATTGAGGATAATTTTTATCAGAAATATCTTCTTCTATAAAATCTACATAATTTTCATTTGCAATGGCTTTTACACCAATCAATCCATGACTTAAATAATTGGTACTAAGATTATTTCTTATAGCCGCCAATGATGCTAGTTCTGCACCTCCAGAGTAAATCTTCATTTCAGGAAATTTATATTTAATATGCCTAAACAGTAAATAAAAGTAGGAGTAAATTGCTGAAGATTTTGATAATCTATAAATTATCTCATTTGGATCATATGAATCATTCATATTTATAATATAGTCTTGAGCAGCATAGAAGTTATTTATCAGCTCCCTATATAAGGGCAGAAAGCCTATATGCTTTATAGAAACAATTGAATTTTTATTGTATGTATTTATCAGAGTTCCCTCATCTGAATTGAAATTCAAAAATCTGAAAATATTATGATGATGATGCGGGGCAAGAGATCCTAAAATAATGTAATGCTTAACTCTTTTTTTTGGTCGAAAACATGAGAAGAATTGGATAGTAAATAAAATAGTAAGATTGATAGATGCATGTATAAATGCAATCCATAATTTTATTTTAAAACTTTTTAATTCAGCAAATGAATTCTTACTCTTGTGCAGCGAAAAGATCATCCATTTTATATTTTCTATTTTATCCATTAAATTAAAATATCTATCGAGGGGCGAAATTAAATTTTTAAAGAAAAATGCAAACTAGTTCATTCAATTGGCTCTATTGTACTATAAGCTTATAATAAGACTGGATTTAAAAATTTTTATAATTAATTATCATATGAGTAACTCAGATCAAGAAAAAATAATCAAAAGAATAAATTATAGAGTCAAAATCTTAGATGAAAACTCAGAATATATTTCTACAATGTCATGCTTGATAGCAGATATTTTTTCAAAATCAATCGATTCTGGAGGCAAATTAATGTTTTGTGGTAATGGAGGGAGTGCTGCTGAATCTCAACATATGGCAGCAGAGTATTGCGCCACCTTGGATCATCATAAGCCGCGCGAAGGAATGCCAGCATTATCATTAACAACAGACACATCTTTAATTACCGCCTGGTCGAATGACTTTGGGTTTGAGGGAATATTTAAAAGACAGGTTGAAACTATAGGGAATTCTGAAGATATTTTAGTTGCATACAGCACAAGCGGATCTAGTAAAAATATTTGTCTGGCAGCTGAAGCTGCAAGAGAAAATGGAATGAGTGTTGTTGCCTTTGTTGGTGACCATGCAAATATGCCAATAGAATCTTCTGCTAACATAGTTTTTAAAGCCCCCTCTAAAGAAACTCCAATTATTCAAGAAATTCATACCATAGCAGGCCATGAAATTTGCTCAAATGTAGAGAGAAAATTATTTAATTTTCAATAGCTCTTATTCAGGGATCATGATTTTAAATAATAAATTTCTCATCCTTGCAGGTGGCTATGGAACAAGAATATCTGAAGTAATCGGCGGTCTCCCAAAGGTTCTAGCACCTGTCAACGATCAACCTTTTTTATCTTACCAAATGGACAATTGGATTTTTCAAGGCATAACTGATTTTACCTTTTTACTTCATTATAAATCCGATCTCATCATAGAATTTCTTCAAGAATATAAGAAAAATATTTCTAAAGAAATTTCTTATACTTTTATTATTGAAGATAACCCTCTGGGTACTGGAGGCGCAATTCTTCATGCCATGAATGAAGCTAATATTGAAAAATGCGTAATCATCAATGCTGATACATGGATAGAGTCGGGTTACAAAAGGCTATTCTCAGCAACCGCACCATCCATGCTTGTTGCGAATGTTGAAGATGCATCTAGATTTGGCAGGGTATCATTGGACGTAGATAATTTTGTTATAAGCTTTAATGAAAAAGATGGACTTAAAACACCGGGAATTATTAACGCCGGATTATTTTTGTTGACTAAATATCAATTGCAACAAGCAAAAGAGGCAACCTTCTCCCTGGAATCAGAAATTTTACAACCTCTAGCAAAAGCAAAACGTCTTCAAGCTATAATAAGCGATAAAAGCTTCTTTGATATTGGTATACCAGAGGATTTAAACTTGTTTAGAGAATACATTTTAACCAAACATAAATACTTTACGCTATGAAACAATCTAAGTTCATCATACAAAAAAATTCTTCTATTTCAGACGCACTAAAAAAAATCGATAGCAACAGCTCTGGATTTGTTCTAGTGGAGTCAAAAGAAAAAATCATAGGTGTGCTGACAGATGGAGATGTTAGAAGGAGACTGCTAGATGGTTTAACACTTCAAGATAAGATAGATCAGTGCATCAATACTAGGTTTTCATATGCCATAGAAGGTGATAGCAGGGAATCTATTATCAAACAACTTGATGGCGAAGTTCATTTTATTCCTTTGCTAGATAAGAAATTCAAACTAATAAAAATCTTTACTAAAAAAGATTTTCCAATTGACACTGAGAAATCAAACATAGCAAGAGCTAGAGCCCCGGTAAGAATTAGCTTTGGAGGAGGAGGCTCTGATGTTACAAACTATTTTTCTAAAAATACGGGTGCAGTTATCAATGCAACAATTTCATTTTATAGTCATGCCGTCCTATCAAAACGTGATGACCAAAAAATAATTGTTAGATCTTCAGATCTTAATGAAATTGTTCAATCAGATGATGTTCAAGACTTTTTAGGTGCTAAAACTTCACTTAGCCTCATTCAGTCAATAATAAAAATTATTGACCCAAAGTTTGGTTTTGAGTTAGATATTTTTTCTGACTACCCAAATAACTCTGGCTTGGGAGGCTCTGCAGCAATCTCTGCAGCAGTTTTGGGATGTTTTAATGAGTTTAAAAACGATAAATGGGATTCATATGAATTATCTGAGATTGCATTTCAAGCAGAGAGGTTAGATCTTGAAATTGCTGGTGGCTGGCAAGATCAATATGCATGTACCTTCGGGGGAATAAACTTTATTGAATTTAAAAATGAACAGAATATTATTAATCCGTTGAGGTTGTTTGAAAAAACAATCCTAGAATTAGAGTCTAATTTAGTTTTATGTGATACAGGTGTTAAGCATGACTCTGGCGATATTCATCAAGATCAGAAAAGTACACTCACTCAAAATGAAGATATAGAAAAGCTTGTGCAGTTAAATGTTCAAAATACTTATGAAATAAAGAATATGCTTTTGAAAGGCAGACTTAATAATTTTGGAGAGCTTTTAGGAAATGCTTGGGGCTATAAGCAGCAGTTTTCTTCTAAAATTTCATCTCCAGAAATTGATAAATTATACACAGGGGCACTAGAAAATGGAGCTTCAGGAGGCAAGCTTTTGGGAGCTGGAGGAGGAGGATTTTTCTTATTTTATTCAAGCGGCTTAAATAAGAGCAGTTTAATTACCTACTTACAAAAAAATAAATTAAATATTTACCCCATTAAATTTGATTCAAGGGGAATGCAGTCATGGCAGATAAGATTGTAAAATGCTTTTTGGTCTAAAGGTTGATTTTAAGGCTAAACGTATTGATAAAATTACCGAATCAAACAATCGAGATAAACTTTGAATAATATTATCGCATTAATCCCTGCTAGGTCTGGCTCTAAGGGTGTCCCTGATAAAAACATTAAACCTTTAGGAGGCCTACCATTAATTCAGTGGTCTATTGAGGCATGCAAAAAATCAAAAATTATTAGTAAGGTAATTGTATCAACTGATTCTAGTCACTATAAGAAAGTTTGTCAGGACTTGGGAGCAGAGGTCCCATTCTTAAGACCAGAAGAAATTTCCAGAGACTCATCTTCAGATCTTGAATTTGTAAAACATGCTTTAGATTGGTTTCAAATAAATGAAAGTGAGCCAGATTATTTAGTTCATATTCGTCCAACTACACCATTAAGAGACCCAAAAATAATTGATGCAGCCATTAATAAGTTTATCAATCAATCTTCATACACTTCACTCAGATCTGTTCATGAAATGTCTGAATCAGCATACAAAAATTTTGAAATTACAGATGATGAGACTCTTGTTACTGTATTCGAGCGTAAGAGTGATCTAGATTTAAGTAATTCGGGGAGACAGTTATTTCCAAAAACATATATTCCCAATGGATATGTTGACGTTTTAAAGACATCATTTATAAGAGATGCAAATCTTCTGCATGGCAACAAAGTAATGCCTTTTATTACAAATCAAGTGAGTGAAATTGATACCAATGAAGATTTTGATTTTCTTAAATATCAAATTAGTGTAGACTCGTTTGCCAAAGAAGTAATTTTTGATTTCGAGTAACTGTATGTCATCTCACATTTTTCCCAGAGACCCCATCAAAGTTCCATTTATTAAAACTGACAATAGATCGATTTCTACAAGCATACCAGCACCAGGAACAAAACTAATTTTAGAGCAATTAGATAGTTTAGAGTCAAGATCTATGCATGGTCAGCTGCCTATTGTATGGGACTCGGCTGATGATTTTAATATTTACGATATTGCTGGAAATAAATTTATTGACTTTACATCTGCAATTTTCTTTGCAAATGTTGGCCACTCAAACAATAAAATTAAAGATGCTATTAATAGTATGTTAGAAAAACCAATTCTAGGATGCTATGCATATGCAAATGAAATCAGAGCCAGATATCTTAAAAAACTTTTAGATTTTTGCGGGCCTAATTTTGAAAAAGCATTTCTTTTATCAGCTGGTACCGAATCTACCGAGGCTGCATTGAAACTCATGAGAATGAGCGGACAATCAAAGCAAAAGAGAAGATTGGGAATAATATCATTTGAAAATAACTGGCATGGAAGAACACTCGGCGCACAGATGATGAGTGGAAACCTATCTCAAAAAGAATGGGTAGGTTATTCAGATAAGGATATTCATCATTTAGCATTCCCATACCCATGGGAACTAGGAAATGAGTCTGGCAGTTCATTTTTTTCTCGACATGTAAATTCTTTTTTAGAATCTGGTATTGATCCAAAGCTAGATATATGCGGGATGATTTTAGAAACTTTTCAAGGATGGGGAGCAATTTTTTATCCAAAGGATTTTGTTGAAGCTGCTAAAAAATTCTGTATCGAGCACGACATTATTCTTACTTTTGATGAAATGCAGTCTGGATTTGCAAGAACAGGTAAGGCATTTGGTTATGAGCATTATGGGGTTGATCCAGATTTAATTTGTTGCGGTAAAGGAATGGGAAATGGCTACCCTCTATCCGGTGTTATTGGAAAAGCTGATATTATGGATCTTCCTGATATTGGGAATATGAGCAGTACTCATTCAGCAAATCCTATGGCTTGTGCAGTAGGCCTGGCGGTCATAGAAGAAATTGAATCGAGAAGTTTAATAAATGAGTCCTTGCGAAAAGGAGAGCTGCTTAAATCTAAATTAAATGAATTAAAAACTGCTTCTGATGGAAGAATAAGTTACATTCTTGGTAAAGGTTTAATAGCGGCAATTATTTTTGAAGACCCAGACAGCGGAAACCCAGATGCTCTAATCGCATCTCAAATTTCTCAGAAATGTTATGAAAAAGGCCTTCTGGTTGTTCATACTGGCAGAGAGTCAATTAAGCTTGGCCCACCTTTGACAATTTCAGATTCAGCTTTAATAGAAGGCATTGAAATAATCAATGATTCGTTTAAGGAAGTTTTGCAAAAAAAATGATTAATTTAAGACATGTTGGTCTGATAGTTGATGATATAGATAAATCTTATGAACTATATAGAGATATTCTTGGATTCATTCCAAAAATTGACCAAATCGAACAAGGTAAATTTTTTGACCACCTTACTGGTTTAAAATCTGCAATTGCAAGAACTGCTAAATGCTATTCAGAAGATGGAACATGTATAGAATTAATACAATACAAATCCCTAAAATCAGATAAAAGAAAAAAACATCTTACCTGTGATGGCTTCAATCATATAGCTTTAAATGTTGATGATATTGACCTTCTTCATATAAAACTAGATTCAATTGGTATAGAGTTCATCAACAAGCCTATGCTTAACTTTGAAGAAACTGCAAAAGTGGCATTTTGCAGAGATTTTGAAGGAAATTTATTAGAGCTAGTTCAAACAAAGCTCTAGATGATTAGAGAAAATTAATATTTCCCATAAAAAAAGTATTAAATTGAAATTTGTTTTAAGAGAGCTTAAGACTCGTATACTGTATAATAGTTAAACCTATTTTTATTTATCGCATGAATCTAGCATTCTAATGATGGCCAAATATTTTAATAATTTCAAATAATGTCAGTACTTATTACAGGATCTTCAGGAGGCCTTGGGCTAGATCTAGGCAAGTTGTTTCTTAAAAATAACTTTGATGTAATTTTTCACAGCAGGAGCAATATTGACATCATTGCTAAAAATAATATTCAAGGCAGTGGAGCTCATCAGATTTATTGTGAATTAAGCGAATATGAGCAAGTTAAAACTAAAATCTATGATTTGTTTGAAACAGATTGCCAACCAAGTTTGATTATATGCAATGCCGGAGCAAGTTCTTTTGAAGAAAACACTCAAGAAGACATTGCCTCATGGAGGCAATCATTTGATAGTAATTTCTATTCTGCCTTGAATGTAATAAATGCATGCTTAGACGTTAAAAAAAATTTAAAATTTGTGTTTAATACCCCATTTCATATTATTTGCATTTCCTCTATATGCGGTATTGAAAGAGTTTCTGGAGCTCCAATACAATATAGTATTGCAAAATCTGCATTAAATAATATGGTGAAATTTTATGCAAAAGATTTAGCTCGAGAGGGTATTTTTTTGAATGCAATTGCTCCTGGAAATATAATGTTTCCAGGTTCCTTATGGGAAAGGAAGCTTCAAACTCCTGAAAAGAAGAAATCATTTTTAAATAGCATTCCCTCAAGAAAGTTTATAGAAACTTCGGAGATATATGAAATGATTAACTTCATAAGTTCTAGTCACTCAAGCAATATTATTGGCCAAGTCATGATACTAGATGGCGGTCAGACAAACTCATTTTGAAAAAGGTCATTTTTGTTAATAGATAAGACTAATACATTTGGAATATCTCAAGGAAGGCTTACTAAATCAAAAGAGCTGCAGAGATTCCCCTCAGAAGCTTGGCAACAAGAATTTTTTCATGCCTCATCAATTGGGCTTGGCTATATAGAACTATTAACAGAAAGAATATTAAATAAGTCTAATCCAGTCTGGTCATTAAAAGGTAGAAGTGAAATATTACATATATGTTCTAAAACAGGATGTGAAATCTATACTCTTTGCATTGACTATATTATAGAAAATTCTCTTTTAAATGATCCAGATAAATCAACATATCAACATATTTTAGATATTTTTTTATCTGCCAAAGAGCTTGATTGCAAAGCTGTAATTTTCCCATTGCTAGAAAAAAGCGAACTAAATCTTGATAATTTAAATAAATATGTAGCTCTATTCAAAAATCTTTCTAAAATAGCTAAAAAATTTAATGTAGAAATATTAATAGAATCTTTGATGCCGTCAGATGATTTAATAGTTTTTTTTGACTTATTAAATTGTCAAAATATTGGAGCAGTATTTGATACCGGCAATAGAGTGGTTGATTGTGATGACTTAAATGCAGAAATTTTAAAATTAGGCAGTCATATCAAGCACGTGCACATTAAAGATAAGGACTTAAAGGGTGAAAATGTTATTCTGGGCACTGGACTAGTAAATTTTAAAGAGGTGTTTGAGGCTTTAAATAAAATTGATTATTCCGGCCGTTTAAATTTTGAAACTACCAGAGGCATTGACCCAATCAGCACTGCTTTATTTCATTTAAACCTGTGTAAATTTTTTATAAAAGAAGCAAATAATCAAGAGGAAGTTGACTAGACTATAATGAGTAAAACAATGCTAAATAAATTTGATAATTCTAATAAGTTTGCCTGTATTACAGGGGCATGCGGTTTACTTGGCCAACATCACGCATCTGCGCTCCTAGAAACTGGAGCATCTGTTATTTTAACGGATATAAATAAAGAGAAATTAGAAAATGTAAAGAGATCGCTTCATGAAAATTTTGATCCAGCAAAGATTCTGATTTATTTTATGGATATTACAGATGAAGAAAATATTAAAGCTGTTCTTGAAAGCTTGAATAATAAGAAAATATCAGTTGATTATTTAATTAATAATGCAGCAATTAACCCAGACCCTTCATCTATTGAAGATAAGGCTTTTAGTTCTCGATTAGAAAACTTTTCTATTGATCGCTGGAATGATGAGATCGCTGTTGGTTTAACTGGTGCTTTTTTATGCAGCAAAGTTTTTGGTTATCAAATGGCAGCTTCTGGCAAAGGCGGCGCAATCTTAAATATAGCATCAGATTTATCAGTCATAGCGCCTAATCAGGATCTATATAGAAAAGCTGGCTTAGCAGACAACTTTCAGCCGGTTAAGCCTGTAACTTATTCGGTCATTAAAACTGGCTTAATTGGTCTTACAAGGTATCTTGCAACTTATTGGCCTGAAAAGGGTGTTAGGGCAAATGCGCTCTCACCTGGAGGCGTTTACGACGATCAGGATGATGAATTTGTCAAAAAAATAACACAACTTATACCAATTGGCAGAATGGCAAAACCAGATGAATATAAATCTGCTATACAGTTTTTATGCTCTGATGCTTCAACTTACATGAATGGTCAAAATATTGTTATTGATGGAGGTCGCTCAATTTTATAATTTTTGAGCCTAAAATATGAAAATTAATAAATTTAAAATTGAGGCAGGAAATGCTTTTATCATAGCTGAAATTGGAAATAATCATAATGGATCATATGATTTAGCTATCAAAATGATCGATGCTGCAATCGTTGCAGGTGCAAACTGTGTAAAATTTCAAATGCGAACACTGGACGAAGTTTATCGAGAGAGATCAGTCAATGGTTCTGGAGAAGACCTTGGTACAGAATATGTCGTCGACCTTTTAAAGAGATTTGAATTATCAAAAGACGAGCATAAAAAATTAGCTGAATATTGTTCCCATCGAGAAATTACCTATCTTTGTACTCCATGGGATAGATATAGCCTTCAATTTTTAGAAGAGCTATCTGTTCCAGCATATAAAGTTGCATCAGCTGATTTGACCAATATTCCTTTAATTGAATTATTAATTAAAACAAAAAAACCGCTAATTTTGTCTACTGGAATGAGTACTTCTGAGGAAATTAAATTTACAGCAAAAATCTTAGATGACGCTGGAACAGATTATGTTTTGCTTCATTGTAATAGTACTTATCCTGCTCCGTTTGATGATATAAATTTATCTTGGATAAATGAGCTTAAAAAAATTCATAAAGATATTGGCTACTCAGGGCATGAGAGGGGAATTAATGTAACTCTGGCCTCCATACCAATGGGAGTTTCTGTAATTGAACGCCATTTCACACTTGACAGAAATATGGAAGGCCCAGATCATGCGGCTAGTTTAGAGGAACATGAGTTTTCTAAACTTGTTCAAGGCATTAGAGAGGTAGAATCTGCTTTGGGAGAACCTACCCCTGATAGAAAGCTCTCTCAAGGCGAGATGATTAACAGAGAGAATTTGGCTAAAAGTCTAGTTGCATCAAAATCATTAAAATCAGGCACTGTGATTAGTTCTGAAGATATTTTAGTTAAAAGTCCTGGCCAAGGTATTTCACCGCAAGCTTTTCATGATTTAGTTGGCAAAACTATCATGAGAGATATGGATAAAGAAGATTTCTTTTTTGCATCTGATATTGATTCAGAAAAAGTTGGCTCACGTGAATACAGTTTCAAAAGACCATGGGGAGTGCCAGTAAGATTTCATGATTTTCAAAAATATTTTTCAATTTCTAAACCTGATCTTGTAGAGTTCCATTTGTCATATCAGGATATGCTACTAAGCCCTGAAAATTTTTTAAACCAAGAATACGAATTTGATTTTGTTGTTCACGCTCCTGAGCTATTTCAAAACAGTGAGCTTCTAGATTTAGCCTCAAAAGACGATTTATATAGACAACAATCAATATCTAATATGCAAAGTGTTATAAATTTAACTTTAGAATTGAAGAAATTTTTTCCAAAAACAGAACGACCATTGATTGTTACCAACATTGGAGGTTTTTCGATGGACAAAAATTTTTCTGATGAAGAGGTTCTCTTGGGTTATGAGATATTTGAAAAAAGCCTCAGTCAATTAAGCCTTGAAGGAGTTGAGATTATTCCACAAACTATGGCCCCATATCCATGGCATTTTGGAGGTCAAAGATATCAAAATCTATTTGTGCATCCTGAAGAAATTGTTGAATGGTGTCATAAATTAGATTTAAGAATGTGTTTTGATATTTCTCACTCAATGCTTACCGCTAATAACTTTGGATATTCATTTTATGAATTTTGTGAAAAGATTGCTCCGCTTACAGCCCATCTTCACATCGGAGATGCAAAGGGCACTAATGGAGAGGGGTTGCAGATCGGAGAGGGTTCCATTGACTTTGAAAGAACAGGTAAAATCTTAAATAAACTTGCCCCTAGTGCAACTTTTATTCCTGAAATTTGGCAAGGTCACAAAAATGATGGAGAGGGTTTTTGGAAGGCATTAGAGATCCTGGAGGGAGCTATATAATCTATTTAATATTTTTATAATGAAAGCAGTTTTTTTAGATCGTGATGGTGTTCTTAATAAAGACAAAGGGCATACTTTCAAGGTTGAAGATTTGGAATTGTTAGATGGCGTTATAGAAGGACTCCAAGCCATCAGCAGGTTAGGATACAAATTAATTATTATTACTAACCAAGCGGGAATTGCTAAAGGGCTTTTTTCATTAGATGATCTTCATATATTCATGACTCATCTCTTGCAGACTCTAAAAAATAATAATATTGAAATCCTTGATTATTTCTTTTGTCCTCATCATGCTCTTGGGAGTGTAAAATCTTTTTCTATTGCATGCCAGTGTCGAAAGCCTAAACCTGGAATGCTTTTTGAGGCTCAATCAAAACACAATATAGATCTCCATAAGTCAATTATTATAGGTGACAAAGAAAGTGATATATTGGCTGGTAAAAATGCTGGCCTATTTTCTAACATCCTTATTGGAAATCCTTCATTATCTGAGACTTCTCAAGCTTCAAATATTGTAGATAACTTACTTCAAGCCTTTAATGTAATAGAAAAATACTAAAATATCCTTTGTATTTTAAGGAAGGTTAGTACAGATTCTTATTTTAATTGTTGATTAATGCCTTATAATTCCTCACTTTAGTAGAAGGCTGGATGGCAGAGTGGTTATGCAGCGGCCTGCAAAGCCGTTTACGCCGGTTCGATTCCGGCTTCAGCCTCCATTTTATGAGTTATTTATTTCATCGTAGTTTAATGGGCCTTCAATGTGCCCATTATCCAATTTAAATATTTTATTGCACTCTTTGAGAGTAGATAGTCTATGCGCAATTGCAATTATTGTTTTATCACTGCGAAGTCCAACCAATTCTTTCATGACTTCTTTCTCAGTAGTTGGATCTAGTGCTGATGTAGATTCATCTAGCAGAATAATCTCTCTTTCATGATAAATAGCTCTAGCTATAGCAACCCTTTGTTTTTGACCGCCGGAAAGCCTTATCCCACCGTCACCCATATTAGTTTCAAGCCCCTCAGGTAGTGTTTGCACGAAATCGGATAACTTTGACATTGTTATTGCTTTCTCTAAAAGCTCAGGCTTCTGTAATTTCTCTTCAAAAGTTATATTTTCTGTTAAAGAACCATTAATCAAAAAAATATCTTGAGGAAGGTATGCGCATTTTGCTCTCCAGTCATAAATATTCTCTAATAGATCATGGCCATTAAATTTAATACTCCCTGTATTCGATTCTAAAAATCCCAAAAGCAGATTTACTAGTGAACTTTTTCCAGAACCAGATGGGCCTATAAGTCCTATAAAGTCTCCTTTGTTAATTTTGAGATTTATGTTTTCAATCGCATTATCTTTTGAGTTTGGATATCTGTAACTAATTTTATTTAGCTCAAGATTATTAAAATCTTCTTTAATTAATTGACGACTCGGTGAAACAGCCTTTCTTTTTGCGGTATTTGATTGTGAAGATCTTGTATTTTGTTTTTGTAATATTAGCGACAGTTTAATAATAGGCTCTTTTGAAAAAATTAAAGTATTCCATGAGGATTGAAGAGAGCTAAGCAAAGGCGCAATTCTGATCATTCCAGCTACAAACATTCCAAGTGTTACAAACATTGCACTAATTTCAATACCATTGCTAATATTAATTCCGATAATGGCAACAATAAGAATAATTAATACTAATTCAATTAAATTTCTTGGGATAATTGATGAAAATAAAAGTCTCACTGATGTTTTTGCAACTATATTTGCTGCATCCACAACCAGCTTCATGAAAAACTGCTCTTTACCAAGTGTTTTGATTTCTTTGAGACCTTTTGCGATGTCTGTTGTCCCTTGAAGCATGCTACTTGCTCCAGTCATGTAGCCCTTACCATGATAAGCAAGTCTTTTTGCAAAAATTAAATTAAATGCAATTAGAACAAACCCAACCATTCCCAATAACATCAATAAGGAGGATAAATTTGTTATACCAAAAAAAATTAAAACAGCCAAAATTACAATTATACTACTTACACTTTGGAAAATAGCCTGAAGACATTCAGCATAATTTGATGAAAAATTTGCTATTGAAGAGAGGTTATCTCCAGTTTTATTGGATAGAAAATTTTCATAACTTTGATTTAAGATGCCGTCAATAAGTTGTTTTTGTATTTTAGCTTTTTCATTTGCAGCAAATGCTAGAATGAAGTACTGAGATATTAAGACAAAAATAAATTTAATAAAAAAAATCATAATCATTGCTATTCCAAGCATCATCATAATTTGACTATGACTATAAGATTTTAGGTAATTAATGATTTGGTAGTTATCAAGTTTGTTAATAAGTTCTGGATCAAATAATAATGTTAGATATGCTCCAATTGCGCTTATTCCAATTAAATCTCCAACTGAGATTAGAAGAAATAGCAAAATCAGAGGAGCTATCTTTGCGAGGTTTTGTCCCAAAAGATACCGAAGGGATTGATAGAAGTTCATTAAATTCTAATTAATAAGTTTCAAGGTTCGTTTTTATTAAATTGGCTTTTTACCATATTTTCCATGGAGCCAAGTTATTAGAATATAAATCATTCAGCATTTTCTTTTCTGAAAGTGTATCCATTGGTTGCCAAAATCCAGAATGTTTGTATGCAGCAAGCTCATTTTTTTTAGTGATTTTTTGAAGAGGTTCAACCTCCCAGGAAGTCATATCTCCTTCAATATAATCAATTACCGATGGATGCAAAACAAAGTAACCCCCGTTAATCCATGAATTTTTATTATCAGGCTTTTCATTAAAGTGCTGCACTGAATTTTTTTCATCCATTCTGAGTATACCGAATCTTGAAGGCGGATTAACTGCAGTAACAGTTGCAAGTTTTCCATGAGAGAGATGAAAATTTAAAAGCGATTTAATATTAATATCACCAACCCCATCACCGTATGTAAGGAAAAAAGGCTCATCATCATTAAGATATTCACGTATCCTTTTTATTCTTCCGCCTGTTAGGGTGTTATCTCCTGTATCTACACATCTCACATTCCAACTTTCATTAGGGTTAGCATAAATATTTTTGGTATTTTTTTCTAAATTAAATTCTACATCAGAGTTTCTTAGATGGAAGTTATCGAAGTATTCTTTTATGAAGTAACCTTTATACCCAAGGCATATTATAAAATCAGTTACTCCGTAATAACTAAAAATTTTCATTATGTGCCAAAGGATTGGCATACCTCCGACTTCAACCATTGGCTTTGGTCTGCTATGAGTTTCTTCAGCAAGCCTTGTCCCTAGGCCCCCCGCTAAAATAACAGCTTTCATAATTGTTATTACCTAAATTCTTTTTCGCTATTCTATCACTAAGCCATTTACTATAGATACAATTCTAAATATATACTTTATGATTTTGACATACTCAATATAAAGCTCTTGTTTCGGAATAAGCATTAAACACAAATGATCGATTATCATTGTCAAAAGGTGTTTCTACCTCTAAAAAATGTTTTGAAGGTTT
>Ga0209630_10001285_pt1 | contig 27218 bp, 31 predicted proteins | sample COG_01_FD_184745 | JGI IMG/M metagenome (GOLD analysis project Ga0209630, IMG submission 184745) | Pelagic Microbial community sample from North Sea - COGITO 998_met_01 (SPAdes) (version 2) | ecosystem: Environmental > Aquatic > Marine > Neritic zone/Coastal water | place: Helgoland, sampling... | reverse complement strand
CGCAGCTTCTAAGGCTGAAATGTGAACAAAGACATCTTTGCCACCATCTTCAGGTTCTATAAATCCATAACCTTTTTGTGGATTGAACCATTTTACTTTACCATTAGGCATATATTTGCCCTCCTTTAAATTTCACATACTGTGAAATAATCTTTATATTGTAGTATCATAAAATTGAAAGGCAAATTAAAAATTTGATTAACATTCTATATTTTATGATTTGCAACAATCAAAAAAGCTTATTTATAAAGCTTTAAGATCACCGGCTTTGTCTTTTCCATTCTCTGAAACTACTTCAAATGATACTGAATCACCTTCATTAAGGTTTCCAATTCCCGCAGCTTCTAAGGCTGAAATGTGAACAAAGACATCTTTGCCACCATCTTCAGGTTCTATAAATCCATAACCTTTTTGTGGATTGAACCATTTTACTTTACCATTAGGCATATATTTGCCCTCCTTGAAAAAAAATACGTCCCCAAGGGGATTTGAACCCCTGTTTTCGCCGTGAAAGGGCGGTGTCCTAGACCAGGCTAGACGATGGGGACATGAGCCGTGCAGGATTCGAACCTGCGACCCACTCCTTAAAAGGGAGTTGCTCTACCAACTGAGCTAACGGCCCTTTATTCTCGTTCATTATAGCTTGTTCGCTTTTTTTGTCAAAGCCAGGTTAATATCTAAGATAATGATCTTTAATAATTTTAATAAAAATTTTATTTTTGCAACTTTTGCCAATTGTCTATTTTTTGTAAATTTCTCATGCTTCTTTTTATTGCCCTTATTTTTAGATAGTAACAATTATTCGAAATCCGATATTGGCATAGTGATGTCAACTTTTGGTTTTTCCTCAATATTACTGACTCCCTATACTTCAACCTTAATTGACAAGTATGGAAAAAAATTGCTATCCCTCATTGCCTTAGTAATAATGATTTTTTCATCACTATTATTTATTTTTATTATCAGCTTTGAGATGATCTTACTATTAAGAATTTTACAAGGTGCTGCTTTCTCGATATTTTTTAATTCATCCTCAGCAATAGCATCTAATTCATTAGATGATAAAGATAAACAGTTTGGCCTTTCATTGTTTAGTTCATTTACAATTATTTCTTATTTTCTAGGACCCTTCTTCTCAGAGAAAATAATTATAAAATTTGGCTATAGTGAATTCTTTATTTATGCAGCATTCTTTTCTTGTCTTTCCTTTGCTTTAATGTTTTTGATAGTAGACGAAAAAGAAGATAGAGATAATCGAATTGAGACTAGTAGTTTTTTCTCAACTATAAAAGAGAACAAGATTTTTAAAATTCTATTTGCCAACTTTCTTTTAGCCTCTGGTTTTGGAGTTATCATGAATTTCTTGTCTCTTTTCTTAAAAGAAAGAGATCTTTCGATTGGACTCTTTTTTGTTGGGTATAGCATTGTGGTTTCTTTATCAAGAATTTTTCTCTCTAGTAGGTTGTCGTCCAAGAACTTGTTTAATAAAATATTAATGATGCTAACCCTTTTTGCTTGTGCTATTTTCTTCGTCCCATACATAAACAATACTTTCCATATAATTCTATTTTCAGTCTTATTTTCATTAACTTATTCTTTAGTCTATCCGCTGCTTTCTTCGATAGCTCTAAAAGGAAAAGCCAAGTCTTTAAGTGGTAGGATTTTTGGTGCAATAAATTCCTCTTTTAGTATAGGTGTCAATCTAATGACATTCTTCTTTGGGTTTATTGCTGAAGTATATGGATTTAATATTATGTTTAAATGTGCATCTATAATAATATTCATAGGGACGTTGTTACTATATGTGCAGGAAAAGAGGACGATAAGGTGAGTTTAGAATTAAAAGAGCTAGTCGCCATAGAATTCAAAAGAAATGGTCTTTCTTATTTAGATAAGATTGGTGAGGTTTTTGAATTATATGCAGATTTGCTAATATCCGAAAATAAGAAATATAATTTAACTAGCATAATAAACCCTCAAGATATAGTCGACAAGCATTTTGTTGACTCTATTCTAGGTTTTGAAAAATTCAAAGAAAAAAATCCTAAAACCCCACCTTTGGTTATTATGGATATAGGAACTGGTGCAGGCTTCCCAGGAATACCACTGATTTTATATGATCAGATTTGCAACAAAGGTAAGCTAATTAAAGAAATTCATCTAGTGGATTCAAATAAAAAGAAGACGGAATTTTTATGCTTGGTTGGAGATATTCTGGCAAAATCTTTGGGTAAAAAACTATTTACTGTTCACAATAATCGAATTGAAACATTAGAACTAGTAGGAGATAGCCCAGACCTCTTTCTTAGTAGGGCAACCGGCAATATTAGCAAGGTAATTGAGCATCTTGCAGAATTCCTTGTTAAAAATGGTCAAATACTAAATGCTTCATCTCTTCTCTATTATGGCGGGCTTAATGTTCAAATACTAAAAGAGGGGTATGAATTGAAGAGCAAGACAGACTCTAGACATAGAGTCCAGTTCAATGTTTCAATGGAAATTATAGCAGAATTTGAATTCTCTATTCAAAACTATAGGAGAGTTAATATTATGTATAGTTTGAATCCAGGAGCTTGACCAAACCTTACAAGCTTTATATAGGCTTAATAGTATCTAGGCTATATTGGCAGCTATTTCACGGATCTGATTCAGATAAGTCTTTATCTCAATTGCGCATTCAGATAGTCTAGGATCTTTACTTTTAGAGGAAATTGTATTTGCTTCTCTATTAATTTCTTGCATATAAAAATCAATTCTCAACCCTTTTGATCCTTTTTTCTTTAGAACTTTATTAAGTTCAGATATATGTGAATCTAGTCTAATTATTTCTTCTTCAATATCTACTTTATCCAAGGCATTATTTATATCTTTTTTAATATCTAAAAGGTCAATATTTGCAACATTCTGGATTATTTCATCAGAGTATTTTTTTTCTAAGCCGGACCTGTATCTGCTAGTTCTTTTAACAATCCTTTTCTTAATTTTTTCTATCGTTAAAAGTTTCTTGGATATATCTTGTATAAGATTTTTACCTTCTGATAGCTGACTCTTAATTAATTCATTGATTCCTTTACTTACAAGTTTAATTTGAAAATCTAAAGATTTATCAGAAGACTGCTCGATTCTGGACTCTCTATTCATCATCTCACCAAGCTCTCCAATCGAGATAGTTGGGTTTATATTATAACTTCGAGCAAGCTTTGAAAATTTAGCCAACTCATTTTCTAAACTTTTACTCTTAAACGAATCCTTCTTTTGATACTCAATTGATATTCGGACCTTACCTCTTTCAAAACTTTTTCTAACAAGCTTTTTTAATTTTTCCTGCATTTCATAGTTGTTTAGATGATCATATATTTGTACATCAAGGGTTTTGCTATTTTCAGATCGTAATTGAATTGTAAAATTAGTTGAGTTTGTAGCACCCGAAATTGATGAAAAACCTGTCATACTTCTGGTCATTTACAATTTCCTAAAACCTTTGAATTATTCATATTAACAAGTATTATGCTTTATTTATGAGTAAAAACAAAAAAACTATCCTAGTTAACGGTGCCTTAGGTAAAATGGGAGAGGCAATAGTGTCACTATGCAAAGATAGTGATTATATTGAAGTTAAATATGCAATTGACAGTCCAAAGCATGAACTCATTGGAGAATCTTTATACTCAGATAAAGACAGAAAAAAATTTAAACTAAAAGATATTAAAGTTACCAAAAGTCCTTTGAAATTCGATTCAGACTTAATTATAGACTTCTCTACCCCGAATTCCGCAATTTTATTAGCAAGAAAAGCTGGTAAGTCTGGAATTCCGTTTGTTACTGGAACCACAGGATTTACTTCTAAGCAAATTGCGGAGTTAAGGAAAATATCAAAAAAGATTCCAATTTTGCAATCTTACAATATGAGCTTGGGCATCAACCTGTTAACAAAAATAATAAATGAAAATATTAAGTATTTTTCAGCTACTGATTTAGAAATTACCGAAACCCACCACAAAGATAAAGTAGATTCACCAAGTGGAACAGCGTTATTGTTGGCAGACTCTATCTCTAAATCTTTAGGAAAAAAAACGGAAAATTTAATTAATTTTAGGGGCAAGTCCTCCTTAGTAAAAAGAAAAAAGGGCGAAATTGGAATGAGTGTTATTAGGGGTGGTGATATTGTTGGTGAACATAAGGTGTCCTCATTTGGCTATAAAGAAAATATATATTTAACACACCAGGCTCTTGATAGAGAAGTCTTCGCCAGTGGTTCAATAAACCTTGGTTTAAAACTAATGAAAAAGAAAAAAGGATTTTTTTCTGTTCAAGATTTAATTTAATGGGATTTAGTTTAAAACATAAAGATTCAAAATCCGAAGCCAGAGTAGGGCTGCTTGCAACTAAGTCAGGCGAAATTGAGACACCTGTTTTTATGCCAGTTTGTACAAAAGGGGTTCCTAAGGCATTAACCACAAGTAATCTAAAAGACTTGGGCTTTGATATGGTTGTTGCTAATGCTTATCATCTTTTTCTAAAGCCAGGACATGAACAAATTAAGAATTACGGTGGACTGCATTCATTTATGGATTGGGATAGAAATATTCTATCTGACAGTGGTGGATTCCAGGTTTATAGCCTTTCACCTTCAGCTAAAATAAGTGATGACGGAGTTTCCTTTAAGTCTTTCTTGGATGGATCGGTTAATTTTATTTCCCCTGAGCTTTCTATTGAAATACAAGAATATCTTGGATCTGATATAATGATGATTTTTGATGACTGCCCTAAACCAGATTCAGACTATTCTCGAATTCTAGAATCAATCAATAGGACTAGAGAATGGGCAAATAGATCAAAAAAAGCTAGAAAATCAGACTCAAAGTTGTTTGGAATAGTGCAGGGAGGAATTTATGAAGATTTAAGAAAAACTTCACTCGACCATATGTTAGATATTGAATTCGATGGTTATGCAATTGGTGGTCTCGGTTTAGGAGAAGGACAAAGTAAGACTTATGAGATAACTGAGCAGCTATGCTCAATGCTTCCTAAAGACAAGCCTAGATATTCTATGGGGATAGGAAAACCTGAGGATATAATTAATTCTGTGGAGCTAGGAGTTGATATATTTGACTGCGTAGTTCCAACTAGAAATGCTAGAAATGGGACTCTGTATACCAAGAATGGTAAAATTAATATAAAAAATAGTATTTATAATATGTCTGATAAATCAATCGATGACGATGACTTAAACCACCCATGTTCTGGCTACAGTCTTGGCTATATTAGGCATTTGTACACATCTAAAGAGATTTCAGCTTTGTCTCTAATGTCTATGAGCAATTTATATTTTTATAAGCAATTAATTGAATCTATTAAAAAGTCCATAAAAGATGGTAAGTTTATAGACTTCAAGAGAAACTTTTTAGAGAGGTACCAAAATGAACCAAATTAAATTTAAAATAATCCCTGGAATTTTTATTCTACTATTTATTGCTTCCTGTGCACCCCCGCCTGATTCTGGAAGTTCTCCATTAGGGTTCATTGGACCATTCTTGCCATTCGTTTTAATAATAGTCTTATTTTATTTTTTAATAATCAGACCTCAGAGTAAACAGCAAAATGCCAGAGATGATATGTTAAAGTCTCTCAAGAAAGGAGCAAATATTTTAACTAATGGTGGAATGCTAGTTAGAATTATTGATATCTTAGATGATGATATTCTAATAGTAGAAATTTCTAAAGGGGTTAACATAAAAATTAAAAGAGAATTTGTTAATTCTGTAATTGATAAAGAGGAAAAATAAATAAAAATTAATTTTAATGAATAAGATCAAATTATATAAATATTTTTCATTTTTAGTTCTTTTGCTTTCTTTGATTTTTGTTTATCCAACTTTTCAATCAAGTAACCTACCAAGTTGGTGGAATTACTTTTTTCCTGCAAATAAAATTAATCTGGGTCTAGACTTAAGAGGTGGAATATTTGTTGTCCTTGGTCTAGATAAAGAAGTCTCCACAAACGTTATTATTGAGAAGGAAGCGTCAAAAGTAAGAGTAAGTATATTAGATAAGAAAATCCTATTTAGAGATATAGTTTCTACAGATACTAAAACCATCCTTTTAACTTTTTATGACGATGGGAGCTTTGAAGACGCTAAGACAACACTTGAAGATGATACTAATTATATTTTAGATACAAGTTCAAAATCAATAAGTATTTCTTTGACAGAAGAGTTTTTAGCTAAAACAAAGCAAAAGTTATTAATGCAGGTTAAGAATATTTTATCTAATAGAATCGATCAATTTGGTGTAATAGAATCATCTATTCAGTTGTCAGGTTCTGAGAGAATAATCGTTCAAATTCCTGGTATTAGTGAAACTGATAGGGAAAGAATTTTAAACATAATATCTAAAACAGCTATGCTTGAATTTAAGCCTGTAATTGAAGAATCCAGCTCTAGCTCTTTATTAATTCAGAAGTTTAAAGATCAGAAAAATAAGTACTCATTTTACGAGGGGACTTTGGGTAATTATATAGCAACTACTAAAAGTTCTAAGTTGAAAGGTGAGTCTATTGAAGATGCTAGTGTTTCATACGATGAATTTAATAGGCCATATGTTTCTTTTAGTCTGAACAAGGCAGGCTCTACTGTTTTTTCTAAACTTACTAAAGAAAACATAGGCAACAAGATAGCAATTATCCTTGATGGGAAAGTGAAGTCTACCCCAGTTGTACAAAGTCAAATTTTTGGAAGTGGAAGCATTAGCGGTACTTTTAGTTTTGAAGAGGCAAATGATTTAGCAATAATATTAAAATCAGGATCTCTACCTATACCGATTTCAATTCTTCAGGAAAAGACAATTGGACCGTCTCTAGGTTTAGATTCAATCGCAAATGGTAAGAACTCAATGATCTTAGCATCTCTATTAATATTCATCTTTATGATTTTTTATTATAGAAGACTAGGCGTAGTTTGTGATTTGGCTTTAGGTTTTAATCTTATATGTATCTTTGGGCTATTGTCTCTATTCGGTGTTACTTTGACCTTCCCAGGTATTGCAGGCTTAGTGTTGACTCTTGGTATGGCTGTTGATGGAAACATTATTATATATGAGAGAATTAAAGAAGAGTTAAGAAAAGGTAAAGACTCAGTTTCAAGTATAGAGTTGGGATTTGATAGATCTGTCTCTACTATCCTAGATGCCAACTTCACTACTCTTATTGCAGCAATCTGTATGTTTTTCTTGGGCGATGGTCCAATAAAGGGTTTTGCTGTAACTCTATCAATTGGCCTTTTCTCTACAATCTTTTCTAATATAGTTGTTGCTAGAGTTCTTACAAAGTATTTAGTTAAATCATTAGTATTTCCAGAGGGTAAAAATGAGCTTTAATTTTTTTAAGAATATGAAGACGACTTTTATAATCTCAACTCTTTTGATTATATTTTCTTTGTATAGCATCAATAAAAGTGGACTTAACTATGGAATAGAATTTATGGGTGGAACAGAGCTAGTTGTATCGTTCCAAGATGATGTAAAAGTAGAGGATATTAGAGCAGACTTTATTAAAGCTAACTATAACACGTTGACAATACAAAATTATGGAGACAACTCTAACAATGAATTTCTGTTAAGACTTCCTATCGAAGAAACATCCGAAGTAATTAATGTTCAAAAATATAAAAGAAACTTGAAAAATGTTCTTGACGCAGAATTTTCACCCGAAGGATATTCTATTAAGAGGATAGATTTTATAGGTCCAAAGGTTGGCAAAGAGTTAGTAAGGAATGGTATTTATTCAATTATCTTTGGGTCTATGGCAATATTAATTTATGTTTTTTTCAGGTTTAGTTTTAGTTTCGGAATTGCTTCAATATGTGCACTATTTCATGATTTTATTTTGACGGCTTTCTTAATTAATCTACTAAATATTGAGATTACTCTTTCTTCAATTGCCGCAATTCTTACTGTAATTGGTTATTCCGTTAACGATACAATTGTTATCTTCGATAGAGTAAGAGAAAATATCAAAAATCTATCTGAGTCTTTGGAGGATATAATCCAAATTAGCATTGTTCAGACTTTATCAAGGACAATATTGACAGTTATAACTGTACTTATTGTTTTAATACCTCTTTATCTTGTGGGTGGCGTAGAAATTAAAGATTTAGCGCTTATAATGATTTTAGGAGTTGGAATAGGGACGTACTCATCAATATTTTACGCTCCCTATCTAATGTATATACTTAATAAAAGGAATAAGAATGATTAATCAATTTATCCCCAAAATTATCGATGAAATTTCTAAAATAGATACTGAAAATGAATTAATGAATTTAAAGTCCAAATATCTCGGAAAGAAGGGTGAATTTACAATTTTTACAAATTCAATAAAAGATTTATCGATTGAAGAAAAGAAAATACAAGGTCCTATAATTAATTCTGTAAAAAAAGAAATTGAGTCTATCATTGCAGACAAATTCAAAAACTTAAAAAGATTAGCAATTGACAAAAAGCTTGCTGAGGAAAAAATTGATATTAGCTTGCCTTCAAAAGGCAGCTCTAATGGATCTATACATCCTCTTTCGCTAGTGTCAGAAGAAATTGTGCAAATATTTACTCAGTTTGGTTTTGAGGTCTTTGAAGGTCCTGAAATTGAATCCGATCACTATAATTTTGAGGCTTTAAATATCCCAAAGGATCATCCTGCAAGAGATATGCAGGACACTTTCTATCTAGGAGAAGGTAATTTGCTTAGGACACATACTTCCCCAATGCAAGTTAGAATTATGGAGTCTAATGATCCACCAATTAAGATAATCTCTCCTGGAAAAGTTTATAGATGTGACAGTGATGTGACTCATACTCCAATGTTTCATCAGATAGAAGGTCTCTTGGTCGACAAATCCATTACATTTGCTAATTTAAAAGGAATCCTTAATGAATTCATTTCTAGGTTCTTTGGTGACAATATCAAAACCAGGTTCAGGCCAAGCTATTTTCCTTTTACTGAACCTAGTGCGGAGCTTGATATAGAATGGAAAGATAAGAATGGTTCTAAGACTTGGATGGAAGTCCTTGGATGTGGCATGGTTAACCCTAAAGTTTTTGAATCAGTAAATTACAACTCGGACGATTATACTGGTTTAGCTTTTGGAATGGGAATCGAAAGATTAGCTATGATAAAGTTTGGTATTACAGATATTAGATATTTTTATCAAAATGATTTAAAGTTTTTAAAACAATTTTAGTTTAAATTTTGGAGGATTATTAAATGGGAATTAAACCTGATCACTGGATAAGAAAGATGTCACTTGAGAATAAGATGATTGAACCCTTTGTTGAAAAACAAACTACTAATGGGGCAATTTCATACGGTGTTTCATCCTATGGCTACGACATTAGAGTAAGTAATGAATTTAAGGTATTTACCGATGTATATAATACAGTTGTTGATCCTAAAAGTTTTGACGAGAAGTCTTTTGTCACAATCGTCGGTGATGAATGTATAATCCCTCCAAACTCTTTTGCTTTGGCAAGGACTGTGGAATATTTTAGAATACCAAGAAGTACTGTCACCGTATGTGTAGGAAAATCTACATATGCAAGGTGTGGCATTATTGTGAACGTTACGCCTTTTGAGCCTGAATGGGAAGGTCATGTAACCCTTGAGATTTCAAATACCACACCACTGCCAGCCAGAATATATGCGAATGAGGGTATAGCTCAAGTCCTTTTCTTTGAAGGGGATGAAGAGTGTGATATTTCATACGCAGATAAAAAAGGTAAGTATCAGAATCAAACAGGGATCACCTTACCAAGAATGAAAGATTAGGGCTTTTATTCAGCTAACCGCATGTTAAAATTCAGATAACAATTATGGGATCTGAAAAAAAAACTGTTTCTAAAAACAACTACAATGCTAAATCTATTCAAGCCCTGGAAGGTCTTCAAGCCGTAAGGAAAAGACCTGGAATGTATATTGGGGATGTAGTCAAGAGAGGCTTCCATCATTTGGTTTTCGAAGTTATTGACAATTGTGTTGACGAAGCTTTAGCAGGATTTTGCAACGAAATAAATATTATTATTAACGAAGATGAAAGTATTTCATTAGAAGATAATGGAAGAGGGATTCCCGTTGATATGCACCCACAAAAAAAGAAACCTGCAGTAGAAGTCATTTTAACCACATTGCATGCTGGTGGAAAATTTGATTCTAAGACTTATGCTGTTTCGGGTGGACTCCATGGAGTTGGTGTTACAGTAGTAAACTTTTTGTCTGAGTTTCTAGAAGTAGAGATCTCTCGAGATGGAGCAGTTTGGCATCAAAGGTATGAATTAGGAAAAGTTGTGACAAAACTTAAATCTATAAGAAAATCATCTAAAACCGGTTCAAAAATTACATTTAAACCTGACAGTAAAATATTTGAACCCGTTATTAATACCAACGGAAGATATGATTTTGAGCCCAAATTCGATTTTGACTATCTGTGCAACAGAATTAGAGAATTAGCTTTTTTAAATGGTGGATTAAAGTTAGCAATTAATGACAAAAGGGTTGATAAGTCAGAAACCTTTTTTTACAAAGGTGGAATTAATTCTTTTGTAGAACACCTTAATAAAGGTAAAAAGACAGTTAATTCTAAACCGGTTTTTATTCAAGGATCTAAGGAGGGAACTGTTGTAGAAATTGCAATTCAATACAACGAAGGATATTCAGAGAATGTCCACTCCTATGTCAACAATATCAATACCATTGAAGGTGGTACTCATCTAAGCGGATTCAGGAGTGCTTTAACAAGATCTATTAATAAGTATGCAAAGGATCAGAATCTCTTCAAAAATCAAAGTATCCAAATAACTGGTGATGATACCAGAGAAGGTTTAGGTGCTGTTGTAAGCATAAAGGTTCCTGAGCCTAAATTTGAAGGACAAACTAAAACTAAGCTTGGTAATTCAGAGACCTCGGGAATTGTCGAGTCACTAATGAATGATTTTCTAGGTGATTTTTTTGAAAAAAATCCTTCACAAGCAAAAAAAATAGTTAGTAAATCAATTGATGCCGCGAAAGCTAGAGAAGCTGCAAAAAAAGCAAGAGATTTGACTAGAAGGAAGAGTGCGCTGGACTTGGGTTCTTTGCCAGGGAAATTAGCTGATTGCCAAGAAAAAGATCCAGAAAAATCAGAACTCTTCATTGTTGAAGGAGAGTCAGCTGGAGGTTCAGCAAAGCAAGGAAGAGATAGGAAGACTCAAGCAGTTCTTCCATTAAAAGGAAAAGTTATAAATGTTCAAAAAGCTAGATTAGATAAAGTTCTAAGTAATGATGAGATTGGTACTTTAATCACAGCGATGGGAGTGGGAGCACCGCTAATTACACCAGATAGTGATGAGGATAATGGCATAGATATTGAAAAACTTAGATACGGAAAAATTATCCTGATGACCGATGCAGATATTGATGGTTCCCATATAAGAACCCTGCTGTTAACTTTTTTCTATAATCACTATAAAGAACTAATAAGAAAGAAAAAATTATTTATTGCTCAACCTCCATTATTTAAATTGAAGAAAGGTAATAAGGATATCTACTTGCAAGATGAAGATTCCTTAAATGACTTCCTTCTGGAGAATTCCATTAATGAACTTATAACGGATGAGAGTTTTAGTAAAAATAAAGTTACTAGAGATGAACTGTTGAAAAGTATTGCTCATTTTAGGAGACATAAGGTTTATTTAGATAATCTAGAAAGATCGGGCATGGATATAAGAATATTAAACATTATTATACCAATCTTAGCCGAGCTAGAAGATGTTAGTATCTCGAAATTAGAAAAGGCATCAATTAAGGAAATAAAAAGAATAAACACAGAAAAGCCTTTAGAGGATTACATATGTCATAAAGACTCAACTAGTTCACTAACTTTCTCAGTTAAAAATCAAGGTAGAATAAAAGAAACCTTAATCACATCAACCTCTTTAGAGTCTCAACTTTTCCAAAAAGCAGTAAAAGAGTATTCTACAAGTATTGATAAGATTAACTTTCCTCTAATATTAGAATCTAAAGCCGGAGAAAAATACGAATTTGTAAATTTAGACCTACTTCTTGATAAGCTAAGTGAGATAGGTAAAAAGGGTTATTCTATTCAGAGATATAAAGGCTTAGGTGAGATGAATCCAGAGCAACTTTGGGAGACTACCCTTGATCCTTCGTTAAGAGTACTAAGAGAAGTTACAATTGCAGAAGTTGAAGATATTGAGCAGGATACAAAGGAAAGAAACTTGTTCGAAGATTTGATGGGTGATCAGGTTGAGCCTAGGAAGAAAATTATCGAAGATAATGCGCTTTATGTTTCCAATTTAGATATCTAGACTATTTCTTTGTTATTTTCTTTATATCATTAATTTCTTTATTTACACTATCGTTAATTTCATCTTTCATATTAGTTATATTTCTATAAAATTTGCCACATTTTTTAGCAATATTGGGGACCTCGTCAGGACCAAACAATAATATAAAAACAAGGAAAACAAAGACTATTTCTGTAAAACCTAATCCAAACATAGGAATATTATATAGTAGATTTAAGCTTTTATTGGTTTTTTAATTAATAAGGCCAACATTGCAGCAATCAAACAAGCTAATATGCATATATAAAAACCATAGTGATATGTATTAAATTCATCTACTAGATATCCAGCTAAAGGTGGTCCTATAATCGCGGATATTGAAAAACCAGTTCCAAAAACACCAAAGATCTGACCAACATGTTTTTTTCCAAAAAAGTCTTTTAGTAGGCTAGGAAATATAGGAATCCATCCCCCATATGAAAAACCAAAGAAAAAACCAAATAGACAGTAATGTAGCAGGGAGTTTCCATTTAGTAGTATTAAGACTGAAAGACCTTGGCCAAGAAAAACAGCAAATAATATTTTATTTCTATTTATAAAGTCAGCTATATAACCTGTTACAAGACGACCACAAAAACTACCAGCGGCAATAGAGGCTGGGGCTATAGATGAAGCAAGAAGATTAAGATTGTTACTTATTGCATAGTCAAATTGAAGTGTTACAACGATCAGAAAAGATAGCATGCCTAGAAAAAGTAGAGCATAAAGTATTATGAAGGCACTTGTCTTTGTAGCTTCCTTAGTCTCCCAATTGTTAGATTCAGCATCATCTGATTTTGGAAAAGGACCTCCATAGGGCAAAAGCCCTATCTCTTTTGGATCTTGTTTCATCAAAAAAGCTGGCAGCAAAAAGATTAAAGTAATACCTGCCAATGACATTAAGGTCGTTTCCAGGGATGACACACTTAATATCCAAGCTGATAAAGGATTAATTATTAATCCACTTATGGGAACTCCCGCTGTAACAAGGCCTACAGCAAAATCCCTCCTTTTATTAAACCATCTTTGAACAACCGCTACCGCTGGAACATAAAAGGCTCCATCACCCAAACCCGTAAGAACCCCATAATTTAGAAAAAGAGTGAGTTTAGTATCTGAATATGCAGTCAAAAACAACCCCAGTGCAGTTATTAGTCCACCAAGAAAAATTACTTTTTCTGGTCTATGTTTGTCGATTAATTTTCCAAAAATAATCATAGAAAATGCAAAAACAATACACCTTATTGCAAATATAGAATTCACCGCAGCTTTAGACATCTCGAATTTTGCTTGAATGGAAGGTAATAGAACTCCAAAAGAGTAAAGAAGTAGTCCATCTAAGAACACTAAAAAAATAGCCGCAAAGACAATAATCCAGCCATAAAAAAATTTATTCTTCCGCATTGGGTTCTACTTTAAGCTGATTTAATAAGAATTCAAAATTATTATCAATATTTACAAAGTCTTCTTTACCTGAACTCATATCCTTGATGACAACTAAGGCATTCTCAAGCTTATCTTTTGATATAATTATAGTTTTTTTTGATCTAGATTTGTCAGCAAGTTTAATTTGCTTAGTAAAACTTCTTCTTTCTAGATCAATTTCAACTTTGACACCTAGTTTCCTTAGTTTTAAAGCCAACTTAAATGATTCTTCTATCGCTGCTTCCTCTTTATATATGATAAAAAAATCAATTATGCTTTCTTGTTTGTTGTTAATGTCCATAGCTAGTATTAATCTTTCAATTCCAGCCGCAAAACCAATTGATTTATTAGGCTCTCCGCCAAATTTTTCTACTAGAGTATCATAACGCCCACCTGCAAGTAGTGCATCCTGAGCCCCTAAATCTGAAGATGTTGCTTCGAATACTAAATCATTATAATAATCAATCCCTCTTACAAGTTGATTGTTAATTTTATAATCAAACTTTATATCATCTAATATCCTCGTTAAAAGCTTAAATCTACTCATAGATTCTTTATCTATGTAGTCTATTGTCTTAGGTATGTCTTTAAAGTCATACTTGTGAATAGCTTTATCAAGAAACCTTAAAGGGTTTTTCTCTAGTATCTTATAGTCTATATCATCTATTGAACCTTTATTTTTTTTTCCAAAAACTAAAATAGCTTCACTAATATTATCTAGACTCTCTTTGTTCCCAATAGAATTAATTTGAAAAGTATAATTCTCAATTTTCAGTATTTTTATTAATCTCTCAGCTAGACTTAGCATTTCAACTTCATATAATATTTCATTTGACCCTATCAATTCGGCTCCAATTTGATGAAACATCCTATATCTGCCTTTTTGTGATCTTTCATAACGAAACATTGGACCTAGATAATAAACTTTGTTAATACTTCTTATTTTATCTAGCGAGTTCTCAATCAAACTTCTAACTATAGATGCAGTTCCTTCAGGTCTTAAGCAATATTTTAAGATTTTATCATTAGAGCCTTCCTTTCTATCTTTATCTAAAGTAAATTCATACATTTCTTTAGAGACAATATCGGTATTCTCGCCGATACCAGTTTTAAATGTTGAATCATATTCAACTACCGGGGTTATTATTTCTTGAAAATTGTAAGATGACATTACATTTCTTAATTGATTAGTTATAGAGGTCCAGGCATATGATGTGTCAGAATTTGAACTTCCATAAGGAAGTATATCCTTAAAGCCTTTAACTATTTTCATAACTATATAAATCAAATCTTAAATAAGTATTGTTTATTAATCAATTAATCAATAATATATTAGTAATGAATATTTTTTATATAGGAAGTCCTCAGCTATTCGGTGAGGGCGCCAGTTCAATACATGTTGCTAGAATGTGTGAGGCTTTTGCAGAACATGGGCACAATGTAGAGCTTATTCTTCCTATAGAGATTGAAAAAGTTGACGATTTTTTCACTTACTATAATGTTAATAGCAAGTTCAGAATCAACAGAACCTTTGGCCTAAATAGTGGCCCACTTAGACATATGGTTCATGGATTTATGTCACTTTTTAAAATGTTTCCAGTAGATAATTATGATTTTATAATTACCAGAAACATTACTTTTGCATATCTTGCGTCTTTTTTTAAGCAACGCATTGTAATAGATATTCATCACCCACCCGTAAATTATTTATCAAAGATTGCTATTAGAAGATTTATTAAAGTAAAAAATATAGTAAAAATTTCTTGTAACTCAGAAGGTACAAAAGAAAATCTTGAGAAAAATTTTGGTTTTTCAAAAAAATTTCAAGTTTTACATAATGGTGTAAATCTTAAAACATTTAAACCTAATAAGGATATAGATCGATTCAAGGAAGCTTTAAATATTCCAAAGAGTAACATCGTTGCTTCTTATATTGGTAACACCTATAAAGGTAGAGGTATTGAGAAAATTATTGAGCTGTCCAAAATTAATGAAAATATTTACTTTATTGTTGTAGGAGGTGAGGATTCAGACAATAATGACTATGCTGAATTACTTGGACCCAATCAGAAAAACATACTTTTTACTGGACATATTAAAAATATAGATATCCCAAATTATCTTGGAGTATCAGACATTCTCTTGATACCTTACTCTTCTGATTTTACAATTAAGGGTGGCTCAATAGCGTTTGATTACTCATCACCTATAAAAATATTCGAGTATTTGGCTTCAGGCAAACCTATTATAGCCTCCGATTTACCTTCAATATCAAGAATTTTAACTAATAATGTAACTTCAATTTTAGTTGATCCGAATTCAACAGAGGCTCTAAATAATGCTTTAAATTTATTAGCTAATAATCAAAAGTTATCTAAAGAGATGTCTCAAAATTGCTTGAATCTATCAAAAGAGTTCACCTGGCTCAATAGAGCTCATATGATGTTAAAGAAAGGATAGTAGATGAAGAATTTAGGCTTACTTATTTTTTTTCTTTTTTTAACTTTCGAATCTTTCTCAGATACCGGTTCTACTATAAAGAAGCATGAAAGAGTTTTCTTAAAAGATACACTGTCTATCAATTCTTTTCTTTGGGCAGGAAGAATCATTTATGTCCGAAATAAGGATTCTAAAATTTTTGACACAAATGCTAAGAAATGGGGTAAGAATATTTTGAATCCAGAAATAAATGATGGAGATAGTTTCGCTACAAACTACTTGTATCATCCATATTTTGGAGCACTTTATTATCAAGTTTATCGTGACTTGGGATACGACAAAAATGATGCCTTCTTGGGAACAATTATTCAAAGTACTTTGTGGGAATTTACAATTGAGGGAACTGTAGAAAAACCCTCAGTTATAGATCTTGTAGTAACACCAGGTCTAGGGATACCACTAGGTCTTTATTTTGAAAAAATAAATATAGAGTTATATGAATCAGACTCTAAATTAAAAAAAACCCTTTCATACCTCATAAACCCAGTAAGGCTGTTCTTTGATGAAGGAAATCTTGGTTTCATCAATCCGTTAACAAAAACATTTATGATTTACAAACCTTTTAGGTATAGAGATGACAGCGGCCCTGACACATTCCTTTCTTTAAGTGGAATAAGTGTTAATTCTAATATCTTTAATGTGAAGCAGTATCGTGGAGGTGGTGTTGATATACTTTATTCTTTAAGAGCAAACTTTGTAAATACTGAAAATAATTTAAGTTTGAGATTTAGATTTCCATGGGCAGGTGCTTATGATGGGAATGATAAAGACTACAATGTTGTGGATAACGGTTTTGAGATTGGAAATACTGAGATTGGTTTAACTAAGCTTGTAATTGGAAACGAAAATATATATGCAGGTTATGATTTGGGACTAAATCTTCCTACAACTAGTCTGTGGGGTGATAAAAAGAATAGGCTAGAGAAATTGCATTCTAATTCATTAATAATCAAAGATGTCCTGCATAATTCGACTATAATATCACCTAAATTTTATATTGGTAATAATTTAATCAGCTTCAGTTTCAGCTCTGAAATTTTTTTAAATTCACAAGAATATAGTAATGATTCTGAAGAGCTATTCCTTGTCTACGACACTAAAATTAGCTTATTTAAGTCTGTAAATAAAAAATATAATTTAGACTTTGATTTAAAATTTTTAGATAAGAAAACTGAGGAAGGTTCAAATGTTGATGGTGTCGCATCCTTTAGATTCATAATAGTAGATGATCTAGATCTTAGCTTTGAATATATTGAACCTTTTTATGGAGATATAGATAAATATATTTACAACGGGGTATTTATAAATCTAAAGCTACCGTTGTCTTAATTTATTTATGAAGGAGTGAGACTTCCAGCTCATCAATAGGTATAGCAGCAAGAGTAATTAATTGAATAGTTCCCCTTGATCCTAGCTCGATAGAAATTCTAGAAATTGTTTCATTGTCTGGCGCGTCTAGTATGTTGATAAAGTCATATTCACCTAGTACGGCATATTGTTCTAATACTTTAGCACCCATTTTCTCTATCTCATCATTTACTTCTTTTATTCTCTCAGGACGCATCTTAACTGTTTTTCGCCCTTCGTCAGTTAGATTACTGAGCATTATATACTTAGGCATCTATAGCTCCTTTAAAAGCACTTCTTCAATATCTTTCTTTGGCATTGAGCCAACGAGTTGATTCTTTAATTCACCTTTATTAAAAATTAACATAGTTGGAATACTCTTGATTCCATACTTTGCAGCCATTTCTTGATTTTCGTCAATATTAATTTTAACAATAGATAATTTATCTGGGTTTTCATTTAATATTTCTTCTAAAGTTGGAGCAAGTATTTTGCATGGGCCACACCATGGAGCCCAAAAATCTACCAGTACAGGTATTTTTGAATCTAAGACCATACTTTTAAAATTTTCATCATTTCCTTCTATCACATTACCCATTTTAATTCTCCAATTATTTTATTTTAATTTTTATAAATAAAAATTTAAAATTAATATTAATGTCGCTAACAATAAGTTAAAATTATCACATTATCAAATAAAAGGAAGTCTATTTATGATTAAAAAACAATTTAGGAAAGAATCTGATTCAATGGGACAAATGAGTGTTCCTAAACATGCTTTATATGGGTCTCAAACTGCAAGGGCTGTTGAAAATTTTCCAATAAGTAAACTTAGATTTAACAGATCTTTTATTGAAGCCTTAGGAGTTATTAAGTTTTCTGCTGCTAAAGCTAATTTAAGTCTGAAATTAATCTCTGGTGATGTTGGGAACTCTATAATGAAGGCCGCTAATGAGGTTATTTCTGGTAAACATGATTCAGAATTTGTTGTAGATATCTTTCAAACAGGATCAGGAACATCTTCAAATATGAATGCTAACGAAGTAATATCAACTTTAGCTAATAAATTTATCAAAGGTAAAACTAAAGTTCATCCAAATGATCATGTAAATTTATGCCAGTCTAGCAATGATGTTATCCCCACTGCAATGTATATATCGGTTTATAGCCTAATTCTAAACTCTCTTGTTCCTAATCTAAAGATTTTAGAAAAAGAGTTGTCATTAAAAGCAAGAAAATTTGATAAAATTTTTAAGATTGGTAGAACTCACCTTCAGGATGCTACGCCTATAACGTTAGGCCAGGAATTTGGAGGCTACGCAAGCATGGTCTCTAAATCCATAGAGTTTATAAAGCAAGCCTCTGGTAATTTGTCAGAATTAGCGCAAGGCGGTACCGCTGTAGGTACTGGCATCAATTCGCATCCCAAGTTTGGAAAGAAGGTTGCAATTGAGATTTCCAAGAAAGTTGGAATTAAATTTAAGGAAGCTAATAATCACTTTGAGGCTCAAGCATCAAAAGATGCGTTAGTCTTAACCAGTGGTGCATTGAAAACATTAGCTACTTCATTAATGAAGATTGGAAATGATATTAGATGGCTTGGTAGTGGGCCTAGATGTGGCTTTGGAGAGATTTCAGTTCCTGCAATTCAGCCTGGTTCATCTATTATGCCAGGTAAGGTTAACCCAGTTCTTGCTGAGTCATTAACACAAGTGTGTGCTCAAGTCATAGGAAATGATTTAACTATCTCAATAGCAGGTCAATCCGGAAATTTTGAACTAAATGTTATGATGCCAGTTATGGCCCATAATATGATTGAATCTGTAGAAATTTTATCTAATGTCTCAGCTGTCTTTGCTAAAGACTGCATATCTGGAATAGAGGTGAATAAAGAACAATGTGAGAGTACTATTGAAAAAAGTTTGGCCATGTGTACTAGTTTGGCTCCAGTAATCGGTTACGATAAAGCTGCGGCAGTTGCAAAAAAAGCTTTTAACGAAAATAAAACTGTTAGAGAAGTAGTTGATGAAAACAAAATTTTAGAAAAGAAGGAAGCAGCTAGGATCCTAGATCCTAAAACAATGATAAAGCCAAGTCTTTAGAAAATGAAAAAGAAATTATTAACAAAGGTTTCAAATTTAGAGGATATTTCTGTAAGTGTTGAATATTATAAAGATAAGTATTATCCAGACATTCTCAAAGAGAAGGAACTTTTAGAATCAATAATTGAACAGATTAAATTAGAACCTCGAATTCTGTATGACGAAAGTTATGTGAAGGGTTGGAAAGATGAACTAACATTAGAAAGAGAGTCAAAAGTAAAAATTATTATAAATTTATTACAATCTGTTTTGAATGAATTGGAAAATTCCAACACTTTATTGTCTTCTAAGAAGAATTTTGACAGATGGACAGAAGCTAAGAACTGGTTAAAGGCTATATTTACGGCAGCATCTTCAGGCTCTTTGTCCAAGCTAGTATATTTTGGGCCAGATGCTGAGAATTTTCCTAGCGATTCCAAACTTTTATCCGAGTTTGTTTCGTTAAGAAGTAAAATCGATAAATTCTTTATAAGATTTTATCCTTTTATGTTGGACTCTAAGAAAAGAAAAAAGTCATCACCCATCATGTTGTCCCCACATATAAATACACTTATTATTGACGAAGCCCTAGGAATTTTTGCTACTAGGTATCATAAATCTTATGCTCCATATTCAGGTTCCATAGCTACTAAAGATTTTCACGAGGTAGATTCGATTGATAAGATAGTTCTTCATATTCTTGCCAACAAATATAGGACAACATTCCAGTCTATTTCGATGAGAATGAAGTTAATTTAAATATCCGAGCGTTACTTTTTCATTGGTGGTATAATTTTTAAATAATGGCAAAGAAAAATAAAAAAGATATTTGGATTGATTCAGAAATTTTGAGTGATAGTTTCTTTGTTGCTTTAAAGGAATTTGTAGAACAAGTCCATGTTGGAAAGACCGGGATTTTATCCTGGCTCTTCTTTTGTAAATATTTCAGTGATTTTCAAGAAACCAAAAAGCCACTATACTTGGCTCTTGCAATTAAAGAGCAGCCTTGCATATTGGATCATCCGGTTGTTAGATACCAGGTAATTGCATGGACATTGCAATCTAAATATCCAAGCGTTGAAGACAAGCTAAGCCTTAAAGAGTTTGCCCTCGGCCTAGGTGACTATAATGCATATAAGAAGTCCAAGAATTCTATTCCGTTTAATAAAGAACATATCGCTGGAACCTTCAAATACATCTATAAAATGCTGAGAACAGCTAAAAAAGAATTAAACCCACAATCTATTGAAGAGCGAAACTTCTCATTGAGGGTTTTGTTCAATCCAGCCAAGGCCAAAATAATTCCTTTAGAAAGTAAGATATCTGAATGGTCAAAGATTAAGAACACAAAAGATTTAGCGTTGATTATTACTCAGTATTTTTTGAGCTACAAGTGGAGCTTAGAGTATAAAAATGATTTTGTTAAAAATGAAAACCAACTATTAGTACCCCCTAAGTTGATACCAATGAGTAAAATAAAAGAATTAATTTGATGACTTACTCAAATCTTTCTGATTAGCGAATTCTATATTTGTCCAACGCTCTAATAGAAATTTAAACAAGTCTTTTGCATTCTTAAACTCTGATTTTGTTAGCATTAATTTAAAATCTGAAACTATTTTCACTGAATCCTCCTTGTCAAGACTAGTCATAGGGAAGGAGGCAAGTAAGTCTCCATAATTTAAAATAATAAAGCTATCGGAGGGAAATTTATGTAACCACTTGTTTAAGTCCTGCAAATCTTCCTGAATAACATCTAAATATTTTTTAAGTTCTAAATCTTCAACTAAGGTTTCTTCTACTGTAGAATTGAAATTGTTAATTGTTTTTTTAACATCAGCAATACTACTTTTGTAATGAATTGCTCCAAAACCCCAATGAGTTTTAAACACTTTTTTTTGGCTTTCGTTAAAAACAAAAAACCAGTGAATTGGGATAAGATTGTCAACTAAAAAAGAAAAAGGAGTATTATCTAACTTATTGTCCGGACAGATGAAATTTTCATTATCTTCTTTAATAAATAGACATTCTTTAATTTGATTTTCTTTTATATCTAATTGCTCACATAAGGCATTTTGAAATGTTCCGTACTCATTTCCGAACCACAAACCATAAGGTGATGTAGGACCACCCCAAAAACGTTCGTAAAAATCTGTATATTCAACCCAGTAATCTTTATCATCTTTAAAATGTGAAAGTCTTTGATATATTTGCAAACAACAAGATGGCATAAGTTGATTTTCCTATATTTAGAATTATAATTCAATCTAAATATATGAGATTTAATAATTCAAAAATTGTTTTTTTCTTTTTGCTTTTAGCTGGAAATGTTACAGCTGAAGAATTAGTTTTTTATGAAACTGTGCCTGTAATAGGAAAGTTAGTGATAATGGCTGTAGCGATAGGGATACCTACTTTTATTATTCTTTCACATATTCCATTATTTGAACTATTGGATACTGATAAGCTTCCAGTGCCTCCGAAACTTAGTAAGCCACAAATGGATACTTTGAAAGGAACCGTGGTTGGAGTTGTATTTGGACTTTTGCTAACTGTTCTTACTTTAATACTTCTTTGATTTTTTTATTAAAAAACTAGCGATTTCACTTTATTTTTGTTATAGTGAGCTCAAATGTCTGTTAAAGTGGACCAAATTATAAGAACCGAAAGGAAGAGTACTGAAATTCAAGTTTCTGTGGAGGGACATATAATTGTTCGCGCTCCACTTAATGAACCAATAGAAAGGATTGAAGAAATAATTGAATCCAAGAAATTTTGGCTTCTCAGGACACAGCAAATAGCGAAAGCAAAATATCTTAATGATCTACACAAAAAGTATGAGGATGGCGAAAAGTTCCTGTATCTTGGAATTGAGAGGAATCTTCAAACTATTGACAATGATCCTGTTCCATTATCTTATAGGGATGGAACATTTTTTTTGTCTAAGAATTATTTAAAGTTTGCAAATAAATTCTTTATTGATTGGTATAAAGACAGAGCCCTAGATTATATTTCAGGGGTAGCAGATAGATTTTCAAGTCTCTATAAGATCCCATATAAGAAAGTAATAATAAAAGACTCGTTTTCTCAATGGGCATCTTGTTCTGGAGATGGGAATCTAAATTTTAGTTGGAGAGTTGTTCTTGTTCCACCAGAGGTAATTGCCTATCTGGTTGTTCATGAATTGGCACATATGGACATTAGGAACCATTCATCGGATTACTGGATAAAGGTTGAGCAAATGATGCCTGATTATTTAAAACATGAAAATTCCTTAAAAGAATATGATCATATATTAAGTATTTTAAAGAATGATGGTGGACCTTCATTTACCGATTCCCGAGATTCTAAGAAAAAAGAAGATATTTCCAAGAAAAATAAACAACTAGAGTTCGAAATATAATTAAATGGCATCTAAATTAAAAAAAACTTTTAACAGAATTATTGTCTTCATCCTCTCTCTCCCTTTTGCTATACCGCTACTCTCACCGATAATTCTTTTGTACTTTATTTATTTAAGTACATCTCCAGAGGGTAGGTTAAAACTTAAGAGATACTATGCTCTGTTCCTATATTTAAGTGGATTAGTTATGGGATGTTTTAGTCGAAATAATCCAATAAAACGAGCAAAATCTAGATCAGCTTTATGGCAAGAATGTAAGAACTATTGGAATGGGACTAATTAAATTTTATTAGCGTTTTCAGTAATCTGATACAATGAATAGGCCATTATCAAAAAAATAGTTAAAAATAGGATTGCGAAAAATATTTTTTCTTTAGGACCTGTCATTAGATAATTATAAATGGAAAAAAGAAACTTAAGAAACTTTTATTAATTAATGATTGCTATAATAAAAAAGGTAAGTAATATACTTCATATGCAAGGTATAGATTTTAAAGAACAAAAAGAACAAGAAACTACGATAGCTTTAGTTTTTCCAGAAGGTTTAAGAGATAAAGTCTTATTTAGACCACAGGCTAAAGGTAATGTTCAACTCAGAAACGACAAGGGAGAAGGCTACCACAGCCACAATCCATTTAAGCTAATCGCTCTCGACTGTCTAGAGGAGTATTTAACAACTGAAAATCCAGATAAACTAATTGAAGCTGTTATGCATGATTATTCAATTTTGCATGGAACGCTTATTTTGGATCACGAATCATGGGATCCTAAAACAATGGTTGGAGATGAGATTGTTGATTTAACAATTTTGTCTATGGCTCACATTGGTACTTTTAATGATGAATTAAAGTATGTAACGCCGTCGACTGTTGTATGGTCTACAATTAATTACTGGAGATCTTTTTTAACTTTCAAAAGAAATGCCTTTTATGCAGCTGAAACTGGAAAGTATCTTGAAGGCTGTTTCCTTAGGCTGGGTGGAGCATTAATTCCTTCAATCGTTCCTGTTGCTGATGGAGCATTTACTGAAGAAGAAAGAAAATACCGTGAAATGAAAAGCGCCTAGTTTTTTAATGACAAGAAATCCCATATTTTTTTAGCTTCCAATAGTTGTATGGAACAGGAGCACAAAATCCAGCTATAAGTATATATGGAAGAGATCTTAAATTAATAATAGCCTCTCCATTTAGCATGAAATCAGTTGTATTCATAGCAATCTCCATGCCAACCATGCTAACAAAACTCATACCTATTGCTGTTTTAAAGGCATCTAGAAATTCTAACTGCCGCCAGAGTATAACTGTTTCAAGTATAATGCTTGTAATTAACCCATTCACTATGGCTAATAGCATTATTTCTAAAGTTGAATATCCATGAGTAATATTTTGGAAATATATAATAGTACCAAAGTCACCTATCGAGCAACCAAAAAGACACCATAAAGTATTAACTGAGGCTTTTTTCCATGTATGTTTACATTTCCACATCAGCTTATTTCCTTTTAATTAGATAAATCAGTACTAATATCATTAGAACTACTGTTATCGAAAAGTAAAAAAGAATTGTTTCTTGAATCATTCCTCTAGTTATAATACATTATAAATATCATGGCTCAATCTAAAATTCTTGATTCAAACATTAATCAGAGATCTCAAGTTGGAAGAGAAATAATTAATGAAAAAAATGCAACCTCTTTCATGAGAAAGTATGAATTGTTTGATAGGGCTGATTTGTTTCCAAAAGAGATTAGAACAATGGAAATCAAAGAGTGGGAGTCTTTTGCAAGGCAAAATCCATACTTAGCTAAGTTTCTTAACAAAAAACTCCCTGGCTACTTCTTCTTGGCATTGGAGACATGGAATTCTTCTGATGACTCGGCTGCCTCCAACCCTTTGGTTGAGACAATTTTCGCTGATACAATTATATATTGGAGAAATTTAATTTTGAATAATGATGAAAAGATGTCTGTCGAAGCCTCAATTCTTTTAAAGAATGTTGGCTTAGCTTTAGCTTCTGTACCAGGAGATGATAAATGAAAATAATTAGGTTCATATTAGGAAGAATTATTCTTTTCTTAGACTGGGCTACTTCGCCTAGTCCGATTACAATTTCTGAAGAAGAAAGATTGAGAATAAATACTTTTACCTCAAGCATGGTGATGTACGAATTTAAGGCCTGTCCTTTTTGTGTCCGAGTAAGAAGATTTATGAAAAGAAATAATATAGTTATTCCGACCAAGGATGCTAGAAAAAATAAAGACTACGCGGAAGAATTGGTTTCAGGTGGCGGGAAGCTCCAAGTTCCATGTTTGGTCATTCCCATCGAAGGTAAGAGTTCGGAATGGCTTTATGAATCTAAGGATATAATAAATTTTCTCGCTAAAGAATTGGGGATAAAGCTATGAGCCTTAAGGATAAATTAACTAAAATGGAATATCATGTTACTCAAGAATGTGGCACTGAACCACCTTTTAGTGGTGCCTATAATGATGAAAAGTCAGAAGGAATTTATAAATGTATTTGCTGTGATAGTGAACTATTCGGTTCTGAAAAAAAGTTTGATTCTGGAACAGGGTGGCCTAGTTTTTATGACTGTATTAAAAGTGAAAATGTTGAACTGAAAGAAGATACCTCTGATATGATGATTAGAGTAGAAGTTAGTTGTAAAGAGTGTGGAGCACACCTTGGGCATGTCTTCAATGATGGTCCTCAGCCCACAGGATTAAGATATTGCATTAACTCCGTTTCACTTACTTTTAAAAAATCTTAAATATTCATCTCTTTTATAGTAAAATTAACCATGTCAATTTTTAGGCAACATATAGGTTCATTAAAAAGAAAAAAGGAATTAGATAAGAATGCTAAGGTCGTAAAGAGGAAGAAGGGTGAATATGCACCAACTAGACTCTTTTTTGAAGCCAGAACACCTTCGAAAGGTAGGCCAAAGTATAGATGGGGTAACTTAAAAGATTTATATCCTCCAAATCTTGCTAATCCCCTAACATGTCGAATTCCTTCCTTAATAGATTTTCTTGAAACAAGGCAGCCTAAGTATTTCTTTTATACTCTCGAGGATTGGGATTTTAAAAATGATCATAAATTTCCTGTAGAAAAGGAATTGGTATGTAAAGCAATTATGTATTGGAGATTAATGTTATTTACAAGGGAACTTGATGAGTCTTCATCAAAAATAGTTAATTACTACCTCAACACGGCAAATAAAATCATAAGCAATAGAATGCCAATTTTTGGATATTGGCCATATAGGAATGGATTAGTTCATTATTATAATTATGAAAAAGAAGATACTTATAAAGATAGGAATAAAAAGCCTTATTTTATAGCCTTTAATCCTGATACACCATCTTTATTTTTAAAATATTTTGATGCATTAAGGGAAAAGTTGTTTCAGCATGAAAGAGATGTAAAGCTAGAGAAAAGCTTAAAGAAGAAAGAAGCTCATTGGATTAAAGTGTTCAAATCGATATTGGAAAAAAAATATATACCAGGAGCAGTTGCTTTTAAAACTAGTTTTAATTATCAAAATCTTGACTTAGTTGTTGCATCATATATCGCATGGGAGCATAATAAATTGAAGCCTTCTAGGAATGAGCCAAAGATTAAGCTGCTCGCTGACTGGAAGCAAATTTATTCCACTTACAAGGAAGCCCTTTTTTTAAAAGATAAAAGCCCAGAACTCTTTGAACAAGATATAATTTCAGTTACTAAGGCTGATTAGCTAAAAACCCTTAATTTTAACTTTTATATATAGTAGAATTTGTTTTATGACTGTTTTTAAGCTTCATTCTAGGATTGAGAAGAAAGATCTAGAAAAAGAACATGCTAAGCGATATGGAAGGCACAAAGGCTATAAGAAGGGTTCTTTCGAGCTAGGATGGAAGATTCAACCAAGAACACCACTTCAAGGAAGAGCTAGGTATAAATGGGGTAGTTTAAAAGATTTCTACCCTCCAAATCTTGCTAATCCCCTAACATGTCGAATTCCTTCCTTAATAGATTTTCTTGAAACAAGGCAGCCTAAGTATTTCTTTTATACTCTCGAGGATTGGGATTTTAAAAATGATCATAAATTTC
>Ga0209630_10001284_pt1 | contig 27224 bp, 35 predicted proteins | sample COG_01_FD_184745 | JGI IMG/M metagenome (GOLD analysis project Ga0209630, IMG submission 184745) | Pelagic Microbial community sample from North Sea - COGITO 998_met_01 (SPAdes) (version 2) | ecosystem: Environmental > Aquatic > Marine > Neritic zone/Coastal water | place: Helgoland, sampling... | reverse complement strand
AAAAGTATGTGCCTGAATTAAAACATTTACCTAAAAAATATTTATTTGAGCCATGGGAAGCAGATCATACAATTTTAACAGAATCAGGAATTGATTATGGAGTAAATTATCCAAAACCTATTGTGTCTATTTCAGATTCACGCGATGTTGCTTTGCAAGCGTTTGCTAATATAAAAAAGGCTAATTAGATGATAAAATGGATAGTAAATTTTTTTGGAATAAAAAAAGAAAAAATTAATTTTAAACAATTAGTAAATGATGGAGCGATAATCATTGATGTACGTTCAACTCAAGAATTTCAAGGTGGGCATCTCAAGCAATCAAAAAATATACCCTTAAATGAATTAAATATAAAATATAAGTCTTTGAAAAAAAATAAGACAATAATAACATGCTGTGCTTCGGGAATGCGAAGTGGCTCAGCAGTAAATTTCTTAAAGTCTCAAGGATTTAAGAAGGTTTATAATGGTGGCGGATGGATGCATTTAAATGGAAAGGTGAATGAATGAATATTGAGCAGATTTACACAGGATGTTTAGCGCAGGGCGCTTATTATATTGAATCCAATCAAGAAGTAATCATTATTGATCCTTTACGAGAAATTGAGCCATACTTAGAAAAGCTTAAGATCAACAACCATAGGCTGAAATATATTTTTGAAACGCACTTTCATGCTGATTTTGTTAGCGGACATGTCAGTTTAGCAAAAGCGACTGATGCTAAAATTATTTATGGACCAGGAGCAACTACAGAGTATGAAATTATTAATGCTAAAGACGGGCAAGTCTTTGAAGTAGGTGATATGACCATTGAAACCATTCACACTCCAGGACATACGCTTGAAAGTACCTGTTACTTACTTAAGGATGTAAATGGGAAACAAAAAGCATTATTTAGTGGAGATACATTATTTATCGGAGATGTAGGCAGACCTGATTTAGCACAGAAAGATATGAAATTATCTTCTGAAGACTTGGCGGGGATGATGTTTGACTCTTTACGAAATAAAATAATGACTTTAGATAAAGATATAACGATTTATCCTGCGCATGGCGCTGGAAGTGCCTGTGGAAAGAAGATGAGTAGCGAAACATCGGATACACTTCAAAATCAATTAGATAGTAATTATGCCTTGCGAAATGATATGTCAAAAGAAACATTTATTCAGGAGGTTCTTGATGGTTTATCAGATCCACCTAAGTATTTTTCAGACAATGTAAAACTGAATAAACATGGTTATCATTCAACGGGTTCTTTAGTCGAGAAAAACATAAATAAACTGCTAAATCCAGAGCAATTTGATAATATTGCAAATGAGTTAAGCCCCGTAATATTAGATGTTCGTTCAAAAGAAGAATTTTCAGAAAGTCATATACCAAATAGTATTTTTATAGGCCTAGATGGCCCTTTTGCCCCATGGGTAGGGGAAATGTTAGTAAATATTTCAACACCTATACTATTAGTAACTTCAAGTGAAGATATGTACAAAGAAGCATTAATTAGACTTTCAAGAGTTGGATTTGATAATGTTCTTGGAGCACTACGCGGAGGAATAACGACATGGATTGATAGCGGCAATCAAGTCAGTACTGTTGACAATATATCCCCAAAAAAATTTATTGAACTAAATACAGCACACACTATTGATTTAAGAAAAAGTTCAGAATTTGATATAGCTTCATTTAGGGGAGCAAAAAATATACCATTGTCATCTTTAGGATTAAATTTAAATACCTTTCCTGCTCAGAAAAGCTTTTTATATTGTGGAAGTGGCTATAGATCTTTGATTGGAATCTCTTTGTTGAAATCTAAAGGATTTCATAACATTGTAAATATAGAACAAGGATTCAAAGGCATTGCAAAAGCGATGAAATGAAGAGAATATATAGAAATAAACAAGACGCAAAAATACTCGGTATTTGTTCTGGAATTAGTGATTATTTTAAAATAGACCCTATAATCATTAGATTATTTTTTATTATTTCTATATTTGCTAGCGGACTAGGCATTTTAGCTTATCTGATTGCTTGGATTATGATTCCCAATCAAAAAAAATAAATTAGATATAGATTTATATATTTAGCTCGATTTCAAACAATAGTATGGGTCATAGCAGTTTGAATACTAAAAATAACTACTTTATGACCATTTACAATTAGTGTCTGCTAGTTAATCCAACTTTCTAATTTTTAACCTAAAATTCTCAACCTAATCTTAAATCAGGGTGGGGTAGGTTAATAATAAAATTTATATACAAATTATTAGATAATTTTTAGTATAATTTCCTATAATTATTTAAACATTCATTAAAGGAAAAAAATGAATATCAAATTTTTATTTTATTTATTAATTATTGCTTTCATTGTTTCTTGTTCGCCTACCACCCAAAGCAATGAAGATACCAATCCTGGCGGATATAAGATGTTATTAATTGGTAATAGTTTTTTTAGACCATATGCTGCAAAATTTGATGATATGGTGTCTTACACAGAAGTTGAAAATCATAATGCAACCACAGTATTTAGAGGTGGTGAAAATGGTAATCCATATAATTTTTGGAACGATTCAGATACAAGTCAGCACCAGCAAATCAAATCAGTATTAAATCAAGGAAATATTGAACTATTTGGAATGACATGTGGAGCGAGTGCAGATTTGGATATCCCTGATATTTTAAGCGGAATTAGGAATTGGATACAATATGCTGTTGACAGAAATCCTGACATCTCTATTTTTTTAGCTATTCCCGCAATAGCTTATCCAGCTGATTGGGAAGAGAGAGCACAAGAATTTGGATTAGATACCGTAGATGAATTTTATGACTATTTTGATAATTCTGTTCACTCAAATATAGTTGACCAGTTACGAATTGAGTTTCCTTCTACAACTATCTTTACCATTCCAACTGGTAGAGTAACGCAAAATATTGTTGATATGTATAATGATAATTCCTTAGTGGACGATATTGATTTTTTTGGAACACAATCTACTGCAATTTTCCGAGATGATTTAGGGCACCAAGGAGACATAGTGCTCGAAGGTGGAGGTATGGTTTGGCTAAATAGTATTTATCAGATTAATCTTGAAGACTTTAATTATGATACTGGCTTTAATACCGATTTACATCAAATCGCAATAGATGTTATGAATAATCACCCAAGTTCTTATAAGTTTAATATTGAATAGATAATTTTTAGAAATTTTCAACCTAAAATTCTCAACCTAAACAAGATATCGGGTGGGGCAGGATAATAGTATATCTTACAAATACATTCTTAGATAATTTTTTGTATATTTTTATATGAATAATCAATTTGAACTTTTAACTCCTGTATTTGTTTTAATACTTTGGACCTTTATTATTTTCTTGATAATGGCCTATGGTAGAGTAAGATTTTTAAGAAATCCTCAAGACGCAGCACATACAAAAAATGTCAAAAGCGTAGGACCTGATTGGCTCGAAAGAACTGCTGATAATTACAATCATCTATTTGAACAGCCAGTTGCGTTTTATGCAGTAACCTTATCCATTGCCATCATAAATAATTTTGATCCAATGCTAATTCAATTTGCTTGGGCATTTGTTTTTACAAGAATTATGCATTCAATGGTACAGGTAACATTTAATCTTGTAGTAATACGATTTATTCTATTTGTAATAGGGTGGTTCATTATCGCATATATTGCTTTTTCTCATTTGTTTATTCTACATTAATTTTTATAAATTGATATAGTATGAGAAATACAAACCCTTTAAAACTGAAAGACATTTTCTTAAGCCAACGATTTATATGATAATTAGAATCTTTTATATAGTAGGACTACTACTTTTAATTCCATTGATAGCAATGCAATTAACTAATGAAGTAAACTGGTCTTTTTTTGATTTTATAATTATGGGGGGAATGCTCACCATAACTGGTTTATTAATCGGAAGAATACTTAAACAGTTTAAACCTTCCGAAAATAGAATACTACTTATAGCAATTATCATAGTCATATTCCTTCTTATTTGGGCTGAACTTGGAGTGGGAATATTTGGAACTAGATTTGCAGGTGATTAAATATCTATCTTGTGAGTGCAAAAAATATGAATAAGAGAAATTTGAAACCCTTTAAGAAATGATCCTGAAAAGTATTCCAAAATCAAGCTATAAAGATTAAACCTGTTTGAAAAATGTTACAAAAGGTTTGATAGCAGCCAACAAAACAATAAGTATATACCAATACCAATCAAGATGAAGTATTGGTGCCCATATTTTAGCAATAAACAATCCAGCGCCAACACCAGCAAGCATTGATAATCTCAAATCAATCAATGGAAATTGAAATTTCCATAGTCTTATTATTAAAGGTTTTTTACTCATCTTTGTAAGTTATCGTTATTTATCTTATTATTCATAAAAATCAATATCAATCAATTTCCTTGCCAATAAATTGTATATGATAGCTTCAAGAATACCTAGAATAAATCCAAAAACTGCGAAATAAATTGGAATCACAATTAAAGCGAGGTATGCAAGCAATGTTCCAAAATTGACAGAACCCGTAGTCATAATATCATAGATAGTTCCACCAAACGAATATAATATTCCAGGGATGATACCTAAACACCCTAAAAGAACTGCTTGAAATTTTGCGAATGAAAATATTTTTATTGTTTTCATGATATTTTTCATGATTTATCTTAAAATCTTCTCCATTTTACGACCTTTCACCAATTCATCTACCAACTTATCCAGGTATCTTACCTGTCGGACTAATGAATGATCAATTTCCTCAATACGATAACCGCATATCACACCTTTTATTAGATAAGCATTAGAATTCAAGCTTGCTTGTTGAAAGAAGGTTTCAAAAGTTGCTTCTTGACAAATCAATTCTTGTAATCTATTTTCATCAAATCCTGTCAACCATTCTATAGTCTGGTGAAGTTCTTCTTTTGTTCTTCCTTTTTTCTCTACCTTACTTATATAATGCGGATAAACAGACCCAAAGGTCATTTTCTGTATTCGTTTAATGTGTTCAGCGGTAAGTTTCATTATATCCTAACTTAGCTTTTAACTTAATTTAATGTAATTTTTTTTTACAATGATATAGTACAATAAACCAATTAATCTATCTTACTTCGGTAGCCTTTGCTGTTTCCAGAAGATATAAAACAATGGTAAACAATATGGTCTACAAATTTTCAACCAATATTCTCAACCTTCATCCCAAGCAAGACAGGATAGAGTGATAATATAATTCACACACACATTCTCAAATAATTTTTTGTAAGTTTTATTGTGAGCCAAAAAATTAAGAAATATTCAACCAGTGATTTTGACCAATGTGTATATATTTTTAAAAGCAATATGCCTGAATATTTTGCAAAGGATGAGTTGTCTGATTTTCAAAAGTATCTTAAAAATATTTCAAAAATAAAAGACGGGTGGAATGATTCATTTTTTATTTTAAACAGAGATAAAAAAATAGTGGGTTGTGCAGGTCTTGGCATAAATAAATCTAAAAAAATTGCAACATTAAGTTGGGGGATGGTAGCTAGAAATTATCATAGAAAAGGCATTGGTTCGCAATTAACAAAATATAGATTGAACTTACTGCAAAGTTATAAGTTGGATTTAAAAATTAGTTTAGACACTTCTCAACATTCATATCTTTTTTACGAAAAATTTGGTTTCAAAATGGTAGATATTGAGCATGATGGTTATGAAAAAGGAATGCATAAATACAATATGGTTTACTAGTTCTTTGTTTAATTCACACACACATTCTCAAATAATTTTTTGTAAGTTTTAAAATAATGGACAGAAAATATTGAAATGAAATTGCCAACCAATCCAAAAAAACTATTTTTTATAGATGGTTGTGGTGCTTTTTTATCAGCTTTTTTGATAGGAATTGTTCTTGTAAGATTTGAAAAATATATTGGAATACCACCTGCAACACTTTATCTCCTCGCAGCATTTCCGATAATGTTTACAATCTATGATTGGTTTTCTTATTTGCAATCACATAACAAACAACCACAGCTTTTAAGAGGTATAGCTATTTTCAACTTCTTCTATTGTTGTCTATCTATAGGAGTAGCATTTTATCATTACAATACCCTTACAATAATTGGGTGGATTTATTTTTTAATTGAAATTGTGATTATAATGCTTCTTACAAATTGGGAATTAAAAATTGCTACACACAATCTAAAATAATTTTTGTAAGTTGAATTTATAGAGGAGAAGACGTGTTATTTACACGCAGGACGTCGGGAGTTCGAATCTCTCATCGCCCACTAGTCTATTATCTGAGATAGATTGCCTATTACATCGGAAAATAAAAAGTTACTTAAGTAACCCTTCTTATTGTAGATTTATTTAAGATGAAAAATCTACGCTTAATATATATTTTATTATTTATGTTCTTTGCATGTGAAGATAATTCAGTTGATGATACATTAGATAATTCATATTCTTTTTTCATTGCTGGTCATGTATATGGTAAACCTGGAAATGATATAGTGCGTGATGGTCTTCACCCTCCATTTAAAAATAAATTTTCATTAATTAACCAAAATTCAAATATAGAATTTGGTATTTTTCTTGGTGATATCGTTTGGGAAAGCAATGAAGAAAACTGGAATAATGTTGATAAAGATTTAATAGATATTGGCAAACCAACTTTTTTCGCTGTTGGTAACCATGATATTGAGAATAGGGAGATATTTGAATCAAGATATGGTAATACGTATTATCACTTCATGCATAGAGGAGATTTACATATTTTTCTTGATCCAAACTTAGATAATTGGAACATATCTAATGAACAATTAGAATACCTTAAAGAAACTTTAAATAATAATAATAATGTAGATAATATTTTTGTTTCTTTTCATCAGATGCTTTGGTGGTCAAATGATAATATTTATCAAAATGTTAGACTTAATTCAAAAGAGGGAAGAGCAGAATTAATCAACTTTTGGTCAGAAATAGAGCCATTATTCTCTTCACTAGAAAATAATGTTATTATGATGGCTGGAGATTTAGGCGCTGGAGGATGGGCGGATAGTTTTATGTTTCATAATTATGATAATATAACTTTCGTTGCATCTGGTATGGGAGGATGTGGTACTAATAATTGCTTAGGAAATGATGACGGTATTGGCGATGATAATTTTGTAATTATTAATGTAGACATTAATAAAGATGTTAGTTATGAATTGATTGCAATAAATCGTAATAATACAAATGAACTTGGTGATCTAACTGACTATATATTACCCTAAAAAGGTATTGGCAATACTTCTGAATTTGAAAGTAATTGTAATTAGATATCTTTTTCCTATTAATTATTTCTTATTTCAACAAATTCATTCTACTTTGAAGGGGAAAAAGGATGAAAAAAATCTCAATACATTGGTTTAGAAATGATTTAAGAATCAACGATAATCCTTCGTTAAACTTTGCTGCAGAGAATGGAAAAGTAATCCCTATTTTCATTCATGATACAGTTAATAATACTCAAAAAGAATTTAATATTGGCGAAGCAAGTGCGTGGTGGTTACACTATTCTTTAGAGGCATTAAATAAAAGCCTAGATGAAAAAGTAAATTTTTTTTCAGGTGATCCTTTCAAAATTATCAAATTATTAATTAAGAATTATGATATAGAATCTGTTTCATGGAATAGATGTTACAGTCCATGGGAAATCAAAAGAGATACTGAAATAAAATCCTATCTTAAAAAAAATAATATTAAGGTAAGCACATTTAATAGTTCGCTATTATGGGAGCCTTGGGAAATATTAAAAGATGATAATTCTCCCTATAAAGTTTTTTCACCTTTTTACAAAAAAGGATGCTTAAAAAATCATCCATGTCCAAGAAAAGTTGTTAAAAAAATAGAAAATATTGTTTTAAATGATAAGGTAGCAGAGTCACTAGATATAAAATTATTAGATCTCTTACCAAAACATCATTGGAAAGATAAGCTTGGCCAGCATTGGAATATTGGCGAAGCAGCAGCAATGGAAAAATATATAAAGTTTAGAGATAGCGGGCTATTGGATTACAAACAAGGAAGAAATTTTCCAGCTAAAGAAAATGTTTCTATGCTATCACCTCATATTCATTTTGGAGAAATTTCACCTCATCAAATTTGGTTTGATAGCAAAGTATTAGCCCCAGAAAAAGATATAGTTCATTTTCATAGCGAATTGGGATGGCGAGAATTTTCTTATTATTTAATCTACCACTTTCCTCATATGTGCACTGAAAACTTGAATAAACAATTTGATAAGTTTCCATGGCAGATGAATGCAGAATTTTTAAAAGCATGGCAACAAGGCAAAACAGGATATCCTATTGTAGATGCTGGAATGCGCGAACTATGGGAAACCGGATATATGCATAATCGCGTTAGAATGATTGTTGCTTCATTTTTAGTGAAAAATTTATTAATTGATTGGAGAATAGGATTGGAATGGTTTAATAATTGTTTATGTGATTCCGATTTAGCAAATAATACAGCTAGTTGGCAATGGACAGCAGGAAGCGGAGCTGATGCAGCACCTTACTTCAGAATTTTTAATCCTATATTACAGGGTAAGAAATTTGATCCAGATGGATCTTATACTAAAAAGTATGTGCCTGAATTAAAACATTTACCTAAAAAATATTTATTTGAGCCATGGGAAGCAGATCATACAATTTTAACAGAATCAGGAATTGATTATGGAGTAAATTATCCAAAACCTATTGTGTCAATTGCACATTCACGCGATATTGCTTTGCATGCGTTTGAAAAAATAAAAAAATAATTAAGTGACGCACACACATTCTTAAATAATTTTTCATAAGTTTAATAGTTATGAAAAAAATTACTTTATTTTTATTTATCACAAATATTTTTGCTCACGAACTAACCAAATCAGATCAAGCAGAGATGGTCGATGGCGGTTTATTAGATTACATGTACTTAGGTGCTAAACACATGGTCACAGGATATGACCATATTTTGTTTTTAATTGGAGTAATCTTTTTTCTAACTAAGCTTTCGGACATTGTCAAATTTGTTACTGCTTTTACCATCGGTCACAGTATCACCTTAATATTTGCAACATTTTATAAGGTGACAGCTAATTATTATTTAATCGATGCAGTTATTGCATTAAGTGTGATCTATAAAGGGTTTGAAAACTTAGATGGATTTAAAAAAGTGTTTAATAGAAATGCTCCAAATCTTATCATGATGGTATTATTTTTTGGTTTAATTCATGGCTTTGGACTTTCGACTCGCTTACAACAATTACCGTTAAAGGATGAAAGCCTTTTACTCTCAATTATTTCCTTTAATGTGGGGGTTGAATTTGGACAAGTATTAGCTTTATTAATTGCATTTCCTATCATACGAATCATTCAAAAGTCAAAAAATAATTTATTTTCTAAAGTAACTAATCTTGGCTTAGTCTTATGCGGGATAGGATTATTTATCTTTCAAATTACAGGATATATCGAAGATAAAAATCATGTAGATGAGCATCAGGAAATCCACACAGAATCTATTGAATCACTAGATACTCATATTCACGATGATGATGCTGTACATAAAGATCACAATTCAGATGAGCCAGATGTTTCAAGTCCAGAACCCGCTGGTCATAGCCATGATGGTGAAAACTATCATACTCATTAACAAAAATTATCCAATCATTGTCTCTGTATTATAGTATTAATTTTTAACTTTTTTTCTTAAATTTCTATTTAATTTAAAAGCACTTTATGTTTAAACAATCTAGCCTAAATCTTACTTTAGTTTTTCTATTAGTCGCATGCTCTAGTGGCGGTTCCACTCAATCAGTTGAAGATGTTGGAGATGATACATCAGGAGGAAATTCAGGGGGAGAAGTTATCATCCCAGAGCCTGTAGCAAGTTTTGCAATTTCATCAAACGGAGGAGAAGCTCCTATTGATGTTATCTTTACAAGTACATCAACTGGAGAAGTTAATTCATGGCTATGGAATGTTGATGATGATGCTGATATTGAAAGCACATATTCTTCATTTTCTCATAGATATGAAAATGAAGGAACATATGATGTAACATTAACAGTTACAGGACCAGGAGGACAAGATGTATATACCCAAACTAATGCTATATCAATAACTGAGGCAGATACTTCTACTGAAACAGGTTTATTAAGTAAAGCTATGTCTCATGATAACGAAACTAGAGAATATTTAATCTATATTCCGTCTAGCTATGACCCTAACTCAGTAACACCAGTCTTATTTGCCTTTCATGGCTTCGGTGGATACAACCAGTATTTTATAAATACTGCTGATTTTAGAGCTCTAGCAGATCAATTTAATTTCATTGCAGTTTATCCCCAAGGGCTTGTATGTAATGATGGTACTACATGGAATACTAATCCACCGGGTGGAGATAATAAATGTAGTCAAGATGATATAGGATTTTTTGCGGCTTTATTATCTGAAATTTCTAGTAATTATACAATTGATTCTAATAGAGTATTTTTAACTGGCTATTCAAATGGTGCTGATTTTTCATATTCTATGGCATGCTATCAAAGTTCATTGGTAACAGCAATTGCTCCTGTATCAGGATTGATGCCGATGGAAGATGCATCATCTGAATGTGCACCGAATCATCCTACTTCGGTAATGATCTTTAATGGAACCAATGACGGTAGTAGACCTTATAATGGCATTCAAGGGTATATGATGTCTGTAGATTCGACTGTTGCTTATTGGTCTCAGTATAATAATACAGATTCGTCCCCTCAAACAAACGTAGTTGGCAATATTGAAAACTATACTTACCTGAATGGAAATAATAATTCAACAGTCGACCTCTTTAAACTTGTTAATGGAGTTCACGTCTGGTTTAATTTATCTTATAATGGAAATTCTATGGAGCAGTTAATGTGGAATTTCTTTTCACAACATTCTTCTGATTAGTTAGGATACTAGTCAATTTGTTGTAAGTTCCCTCTTCTATGGTAATAACAAAATAATTATATGTCTTTCGATAAACTTGGTCTGAATGACCCTATTCTAAAAGCTCTTAAACAGAAAGGTTACAAAGCACCTTCACCAATTCAAGCAAAAGCAATTCCTGCGATACTTGATAAAAGGGATGTAATGGCTGCAGCACAAACAGGTACTGGAAAAACAGCAAGTTTTATATTACCAATTCTACATATGCTATCAAATCCTAAGCATCAGTTTAAAGGAAATACACTCAGAGCATTAGTTGTGACACCTACTAGAGAACTAGCAGCCCAAGTGAGGGAAAGTGCTGTTACTTATGGACGTAATCTTAATTTAAAATCTACAGCTATCTATGGAGGAACTTCTGTACGTAATCAAAAGAAAGTATTAAGAAGAGGTATTGATATCCTAGTAGCTACACCTGGTAGATTACTTGATTTGTATAATCAAAAATCAATTGATTTTAGTAAAATTGAAATTCTAGTGCTAGATGAAGCTGATCAAATGCTAGATATGGGTTTCATTAATGATATAAAAAAAATTATAAGACTTTTGCCAGATCGCCGACAAAATTTGATGTTCACAGCAACTTTCTCAGATCCATTTAGGGCATTAGCAAATAAATTTTCTTATAACCCAATAGAGATTTCAGTAACAAAAGATAATGAAACCGCTAAAAATATTGAACACTACATTCACCCCGTGGAAACATCTAGAAAATCAGAATTATTAGTTCATCTTATTAAGAAAGAAAAATGGAAGCAAGCCTTGGTATTCACCAGGACGAAGCACGGAGCTAATAGATTGACAAAAAAACTTATTCAAGCACATATCCCCTCAGTTGCTATTCATGGAAATAAAACACAAAATTATAGAACTAGAGCATTAGATGATTTTAAAAAGAATCGTGTGAGAATATTAGTTGCAACAGATGTAGCAGCGCGAGGTATAGATATTAAAAATATGAATCAGGTAATTAATTTTGATCTTCCTACGGTCGCAAAAGACTATGTACATAGAATAGGTAGAACGGGACGAGCTGGTGAGTCAGGAAAAGCAATATCATTTGTAAGTAGCGAGCAATTTGAATTATTAGATGATATTCAAAAATTATTGAAACAAACTCTAGCCCAACATATAGTAGATGGGTTTGAACCAAGTAGCCCAATAGCGAAAAGCACATCTAAGGTTGGCAAGAAGCAACGTCGTTTTAATAAGCAGTCTGGATATAAAAAAAAGAAGCGTAGATAGTATACCAATGAAAAAAGCTATCATCCTAGTTTCCCTAGCAATCAGTATCAAAACATTTGAAATAGATAATCTGAAAGTCGAGTAAGTCTGTTGCAATTGTTTAAACATACCATACGTTGGATAGGATTCTTTGCAACAACTATCATGTTAGTTTTATCCTTTCTTGATCCAAGCGGAGATGAATATTTAATTCACTTTATAGCATCAATAATACCAATTACTTTATCTTGGGCGATAATATATTTAATCGAAAAATAAAGCAAAATCTATATTTTAGGATTATCATTCTGATTAATAGATAAAAATAATACAGGTATCATTTATGATATAGGTTATAATCTTTTTAAACCAGTGAATATTTCTTCTGAATATCAATAATTTTTCTAAACTCACCATTAATATCTATATAATGTGTTGAGGTTTGAGGGTCTAATAGACTTCCTGTTATGGCACTGTTAAAAACCTTGTCTTTTGACATATAATCTCCTTTGACAATTATGGTGGGATCAAAGTAGTCAAATTGACATAGATTAACTTCTTTAACCCCATTTTGCTTACACATTTCTATTCGATGGTGGCCATCAATAATAATATTTTCTTCTGAAACTGCCACAGCTGGAATAAAGGATTTGCTCAAATACATATTGTTCCAATAGTTAACATGTTTGTTCATTGTTTTTTCATGAGGTATAAGGAGTTCTATTGAAACACCAACAATATATTTGAACTTTTGTTTTATTCTCATCCAACTGATGGCAGTCCTGAAAGAGCCATTGCTATTTCAGATTCAGAGTATTTATTATCGTATAATTTTCCATCAAAGTAATCAATGTATGCTTGCATATCAAAGTGACCATGTCCACATAAATTGAATAGAATAGTTTTTGTTTCACCGCTTTCTTTGCATTTTAACGCTGCTTCAATTGCACCTTTGACAGCATGGTTAGCTTCTGGAGCAGGAACAATACCTTCAGCTTTAGCAAACATGATTCCAGCTTGAAATACATCTAATTGGGTATAGGCTTCAGGATCAATATAGCCGAGATTTGCTAGATGACTAATGATTGGAGCCATTCCGTGATACCTAAGTCCTCCTGCATGGAATCCTGATGGAACAAAACCTGATCCTAGGGTGTGCATTTTAGTAAGTGGTGTCATTTGGCCAGTATCACCAAAGTCATAGGTATAGGTTCCTTTAGTTAAAGATGGACAAGCAGAAGGTTCAATTGCTTTTAACTCTATAGAACTATTTTCTCTAAATGATTTTCCTAAGAATGGAAGGGCAATGCCTGCAAAATTACTTCCTCCTCCGGTACAAGCAACAATAATATCCGGATATTCATCTTGTTTTTCAAGTTGAGTCATTGCTTCTTGGCCTATTATTGATTGGTGTGTGAGCACATGATTTAGTACAGATCCGAGCGCATACTTAGTAGAATCACTTTTAACACATTGTTCTACTGCTTCAGATATAGCAATTCCTAGGCTACCAGTAGATTCAGGATTTTCAGCAAGAATCTTTTGTCCAATTTCTGTTTCAATAGATGGGCTTGCAATACAACGCGCTCCAAAAGTTTCCATTAATGCTCTTCTGTAAGGCTTTTGATCGTAGCTTACTTTGACCATATATACATCAAGATCAATTCCAAACTTAGAGCAAGCAAATGCTAAAGATGAACCCCATTGTCCGGCACCTGTTTCAGTAGTTAATTTCTTAACCCCTTCTTTTTTATTATAATATGCCTGAGGGATAGCAGTATTAGGTTTATGACTCCCAGTCGGACTTACTCCTTCATATTTGTAAAATATTTTAGCTGGCGTGTCGAGGACTTTTTCTAAATTTCTTGCTCGATATAGTGGACTCGGACGATAAAGTTTATAGATATCTTGAACCTCTTCAGGAATATCAACATATCTGTCTTGACTAACTTCTTGCCCTATTAATTCCATTGGAAATAACGGCGAGAGATCATCTGGTCCTACAGGATCTTTTCTCTCTGGATGAAGTACAGGCGGTAGCGGTTCAGGAAGATCCGCAGCAATATTATAAAATTCAGTAGGCATTTCTTTTTCACTTAGTTGTGTTTTAATAATCATTTTTCTCTCCATTAGTTTTTGATTGAAAACAGTATCAATCGAGGATTTAAAGTTTAAATATATGTAGTTATGTTAAGATTGCACGTAGGTGCAGAAAGGTGTTATTGGCCTGAAGGCCACCAATGAAGATTCCAAGAAAAAGATATTTTTGAATTAATTAACATAAATAAACTTATGCGTAATTTTAGTCTGTTGCCAATAAAAAATTAAATATTGTTTTGAATATTAGAGAACAAGACTTTTAAATATCTTAGGAATAAAGTAAATTATTTAATGAAGAAATCTCTTATCCTAGTTTACCTAGCAATCTGTATCAATACATTGGTATATGCCCAAAGTATTACAGTCTTGAATCCTTCAGAAAATATCGGAATTGATAATTGGAACATTGTCAACGATGGTGTAATGGGAGGAATATCTCAATCATCAATCTATCTTAACGAAGCCAATAATATTAAGTTTGTAGGAAATGTTTCTCTTGAAAATAATGGAGGATTTGCTTCCTGTAGAATGGGATATAATGGAAGCCAATTAAAGGGCAGTACAAAGTTTTTATTACGCGTTAAAGGAGATGGAAATATTTATAAACTTCGCTTCAGAATCAATGGAAGTTATGCTAATTATTCAGCAGATTTTTCTACTATCAAAGATGAGTGGGTTGATATAGAAATTCCTATTGAAGATTTCAAGCCGTACTATTTTGGAAGAAAAACTGGAGCTCCTCGATTCAAGATTCACAAAATAAATTCTATAGGCATACTTATTTCTGATAAGCAATCAGGAAGCTTTTCCTTAGAAGTTGAACATCTAAAAGCCTTATAAAGAAAAAAGAACATCTTCCGACAAAGATTTGTCCAACATGTAATTTATCTTTTACCTGGAGGAAAAAATGGAAAAAAAATTGGGAGCTTGTAAGATATTGTAGTGAGAGATGCAGAAGAAATAAGCATAAAACTATTTAATTCTTCAAAATAGAAATTTTTTTACTAATAATTTCTACAATAGTGTTAGTCAATTTTTTTTTAGTATATTATTTAATGAAAAAAACAGCCATCATTGCTCTTGGAGGAAATGCACTTTCTCAAAAGAAAGAAGCAGGAACTATGTCAGAGCAGTTCAATAATACTCGCAATTCCTTTCAGCAAATTATGGAATTCATTCGAGAAGATTATAATATTTGTCTTACTCATGGAAATGGGCCTCAAGTTGGGGATGAATTATTACGCATGGATCTTACTCGCGATGTAGTTCCACCCATTCCATTAGGTATTTGTGTAGCAGGTACTCAAGGCACAATTGGATATATGATTCAACAAACATTTCAAAACGCCTTAAGAGAGGAAAATATCGATAAGGAAGTGGTTACTATGGTAACTCAAGTGATTGTCAATAAAGATGATCCTTCATTTCAAGATCCTACCAAGTTTGTTGGTAAACGTTATTCATTTAAAGAAGCTGAAGAGCTAGCTAGAAATATGGGTTGGGATATAAAAGAGCAAGAACCAGGTCAATGGCGACGTGTAGTCCCATCACCTGATCCAGAATTTGTAATGCATGGTCATAGTATTCGTACACTAGTAGAGTCTGGTACTATAGTCATTGCTGCAGGTGGAGGCGGAATTCCTGTCTATAACACCGAAGACAATAAATTAAAAGGTATCGACTCAGTTGTTGATAAAGATTTAAGTGCAGCAAAGCTAGGAAGAGTAATACGTGCACAAGAATACTATATTATTACAGATATTGATCAAGTATATAAAAATTTTAATACGCCAGAGCAATCACCAATCCGTCAAATGACAGATAAGGAAGCAAAAAAACTGCAAGATGATGGACATTTTCAACAAGGAAGTATGTGGCCAAAAATTCGATCAGCTATTCATTTCTTAAAGCATCATGGTGAAAAAGCAGTTATTACTAATATTGCGAATATTCAAAAAGCAATTGAAGGAAAAGCAGGCACAACTATCATTAAAGAGTAAATGATTTCACTTGCTGCTAATCAAATCATGTGGACCGCTTTTATTATTGGTTCATCTTCTCCTATCATCTTTTTTTTGTTGTATAAAATGGGATATGTATCCAAAAAAATTATCACATTATTTATTATTGGAATATGTGTTGGATTAACTTGGGAAATCCCTTTTGCATTGGCAGGAGATTCATTCCATTTAATTTTAGTAGATTGGCCTATTGATCTTCCCTTAGTTCGCAATATTAATTATGCTTTTTTAGACAGTCTCATTTTTCTAATTGGTATTTTTTTATGTAATACCATTCTAAAAAGTGATAGCTATCTTTATACCTTTAACAGTAATGCACTTTTAATAATGATTATATGGGGAAGTATCTCAGAATTTCTAGTTGATTTAAATTGCAGTGGAAAATTATGGGTTTTTTTAGAAAACTGGTATAACCCAGTTTTTATAACAATTAATGGAAACAATTTGACAATTCTTCCTCAACTCATTTGGCTAGTTGCCCCGATAGTATATTATTTTGCAGTTTTAAGAATATTCAAAAAATCATAACTTCTCATATAAAAGATTAGTAGTAAAAATTAAGATGACTAATATTTAGAATGCTAATGAAATTAATAGTACAGTAAATATGATTAGCCAAGCAGTTAAAAGGAATACGATAATTCTTATTGAGGGCTCTTCTTTTTTCATTAACTATCTTATTGTTTTAAGAAAGTAGCTGTTGCTTCGATATCTCCATCGTTTAGAGAAGGAGATATGTTCATTATTTTACACATCATTTCATACAAATGAATGTTTTGAAATCTAGGGCCAACATAATCTATCTTAAAATCCGGTCCATGACCAATAAAAAGTCCATGCATTGATTCATAATCCGGGTGATAACCATGATCTCCTTTTGGAAAATAGTTTGGATTAAACGTATCATGGGTTAAAATGCGCCAATGGTCATCGGCTACTACAGTTAAATCTTGAATACGACGATTATCGGTCATATGGAAATTTTCTGGAAATTCATTTTTTTTATAAACTTTCATATTAGGATGTGCATTTTCTAACAATGGAAATAAATTATCTACTTCTGGTTTAGCATCACCATCAACTAACCCCATAACCACTCGCATAACTGCAAACGGACCTTTATCAACTAGTTCAACTCTTGACATATCAATATAGTCATCTAAAAAAATGACTTGATCAGTATAGGTCTCTGTCATCCCATGATCAGAGACAATCATAATATTTACTTCATCAAAAATTCCACGATCTTTTAAGCCGTTAATTAATACACCAATTTCACTATCAATGCTGCTGATAGCTATTTTGGTTTCTTCTGCTTCAGGTCCATACGCATGACCTGCATTATCTACATCGCTAAAATAACTTGCTAGAAAAGTAGGACGTTTACTCTCTTTTAAATCAAGCCATTTTAAAAGCTGTTCCATGCGTTGCGTATTTGTAATGGATTCATCATATGTAAACCAATTAGATGGTCGTACTCCCTTAATTTCTGCATCAGATGCTGGCCAAAACATAGTCATAGCTCGAAGGGATTGGTTTTCTACTGTAACCCAAATTGGCTCTCTATTAATCCATTTACCATCTCGTGCTGCTGTACTACCTTGTCCGATGTAATAATACTCATCAAAGACTTCATCGTACATTCTATTGGCAACTAGTCCATGATTATTAGGATGAGATCCTGTAACAATACTAAGATGGTTGGGGAATGTTTTACTTGGGTAGGAAGGAATAAGTCCTTCAGATCTTGCACCGGATGCCGCAAGCTCATCTAAATATGGAGTATCTGCTTTGTCTAAATAATCCCATCGAAAGCCATCAATTGAAATTAAAATTAATGGAGTCCCTGGTTCATTATAAATTTGATTAGAGCTTTCTTCTTCTAGTTGAGAACAAGAAAATAAAAGTAATATTAGGCAAAATAGATAATTTGATTTCACTATGTAGTTTAATTATTGTAACGTAAATTTCCTATTATGAAAAGAACCCTAATAGCGCTGATACTCTTTTTTTCATTTATCTACAGTCAAGATAGTAATCTTGAAGTGAAAAAAGATGAATTAGTTATCGAAGTATCTGGAATGGTATGTGCTATGTGTGCATTTGGAATTCAAGAAGGACTGTCTGAACTTTCTTTTCTAAATGAAAAAGTATATAAGGATGATGGTATTAATATAGATTTAGACACACAAATGATTTACATACCCATAGATCTATCTAAAAAAATTGATGAATGGGAAGCAATCCAGATTATTAATGATGCTGGATATGATACCGTTGCTATTTATACTAATTTTGACGGGAATAAGATTGAAAAAAAGACTATTCCTAAACTAGTTGGCTAGATACCCTCGTTTATGAAAAAATGTATCATTCTCTTAGCAATATTTCTATCCCTATTACAAGCTCATCCCGTTGTTTTTAAGGGCGGTAAAGTAATCTGGTTGATTGATTCTCCCAATATAACTGAGATTAGATTTGGTAAAACATTCACAAAGAAGTTTTATTCTGGCGTTAGAGTGTTTAATGACAAATACATTGACCAATCCTATATTGCCTCGAATAATAATTTATTAGTCAAACGATGGAATGCCTCTAATTATCAAGCAAATATCTATGCCTTATCAAGTATTGGGCTAAATATAGATTCTGAAAAATCTATGTATAATCTTGGTCTTCATACGGATTGGGAAAATAGAAGATTTATGGTAATGCACATGATAGAGTATTCTTCATTTAATGAATCGACTAAGAATAGTGTCCGATTAGCGTTTACACCAAAAATTACAGACTATAAAGGAACTGCAGTATGGTTGATAGGTCAGTATACCAACTATAGCTTTGATGATAAAAATAGTGAGATGTTAATGCCTGTTATTCGAATACTAAAAAGAAATTATCTATTAGAGTTTGGTGGAAATGGAAATGAAACCTTCCTTACACTGATGACACATTTTTAGTTATTTAAACGCTGTATATATAGTCACGATACCAAGCATTTGAGGATGATCTGCAATAGTAATAAACTTATTTTCTTTTAGAATTCCATTAAATTTTTTTCCATGGGGAAAGACACTGGCAGAATCAGATAGATATTCATAGGCTAATTTATCTCTTGAAAAGATCTTCCCTAAGATGGGAATGATCCAATGCGAAAAAAAATAATACCCCTGTTTAAAGGGAAAATATTTTGGGACGGATGTTTCAAGGATGACCAATTGCCCCCCCGGCTTTAACACTCTAAATATCTCAGATAAACCCTTATTTAAATTATCGAAATTTCTTACACCAAATCCAATACTAATAGCATCGAATGTATTAGAGTCGAACGATAATGCTTCAGCATCATTTAATTCCAAAGTAATCTTATGATCTAGTTCTAGATGTTTTATTTTTTCTTTACCAATAGAGAGCATCTCTCCTGAAATATCGACCCCTATTATTCTTCCTGAAGAGTGTCGTGCTAAATCAATTGCTAAAGCTCCAGTACCTGTTGCTGCATCTAGTATAATTTCAGGATTGTTAGCAGCAATCATTTTTGCTACACGTTTTCGCCATGTTTTATCCATTCCAAAAGTAATGAGTCCATTTAATCGATCGTATGTATTGGCAATACGATCAAACATTGTGACTATCTGTTCTTTTTTTGAATTAGTAAGGTTTTTATATGGCTTATGATTCACCTGTAAAATTAAAAGAAAGGGCTAGCAATATACTAGCCCTTTTTATGTAAAGATTATTTATTCGCTGGTGCGAAGGTTTTAAAAATACCTAAATCGGTATGATTGTCCCATATGTTATGGAAGTATTTCCAATAGTCTCCTCTATTTTCTGCACCAAATGCGGCATCTTCTAATGCTGCATTTCCAGCTGCTGCCATATCTTCTAAAGATGCATATTCAGTAATATAGAAAACAGGCAATATGCCACCTTCAATTGATCCTGACCATAAATGTGTTAAGACTTTCTGACTAACAATTTTGTCATTCTTCTTAACCACTTCATTGGCATATTTTTTCATCATTGCTAAGCGATCTTCTCCAGAACCACCTTCAACTTCACTCATGCGTTTCCAGTATCGAATACTTACTGACACTACATTTCCATTGTTGATAGTTTCTTCACCGGTTAGTGCTGCAGTATTCTTTTTTTCTAGGGCTTTCCAGTTTTCTAATATATGTACATCTTCATGGTAAGATTGAAAATGCCTATTATAGTTTGAAACAGCAGTTGATCTCTCATCTGCATTTCTCCATGCCATATCATTGATATTATTAAATCCAGCATAGTCAGTGGCATCTTTCATATTTCTAAATTCACCTAAGATTGCAACATCTTCTGATTCTCCGGTCCAAAAATGCGTTAACATCATTGAGCTCATTAGCTGTCTTGATACTTTATGTCTTGCTAACTGATAGGCTGCAACATCTGCACTTCTGTCCATCCACGATATGTCTGGATTTTCACCAATCGGTTCCCATTTATATTTTGACCATGTTACAACTGTATTCCCATCAGTATATTGGGAAAACGCTAAAGTTATAAACAAAGCCATTAGTAATAGTTTCTTCATAGTATTTCCTTTGTTTATTTACGTTTATTAGTAAAAAAATATTTTTTTTGAAAAGCTTTTATCTTCAAAAAACTTCCACCCCATATTTATTTCGTTAATTTTAATATTTTATGTACAGCCTCTACTAACTGCAATGATAAAGATTAATATAAAATTATTTGCTATAGTGTATTGAAAAATAGTTATAAAATAATACTATACATGAAAAGAAATTATCAACATTCTAAGTGGACGTCAGTAGATAAGGTGGAAGGCTGGAGACACTTCGAAGTAATCAATGTAAATAAGAAAACAAAAGAACTAGAGTTATTTTCTGTCTGTAAAAAGAAGATTAAAGTAACAGTAAATGAATCTGACCTACAAGATCGAAATAAGTGGTTACCTAGTTGGAGAATACTCGAAAAAGCTGATGAAAAATAAAGCAAATCTTAATGCATTAAAAGATTTATTACATGAATGGCATGCTACGTATTCTTTTTTCCTTACCATTAAAGATAAGAGCCAAAGAACAGAATACTATCTTGGAAGCCTTCTATGGATTGAACGTAGTATTTATAATTATGGTATTAATATTTCAGAGTTAAACGGATATGAGTATTATAACCCTGTAATTGATTCAAGAGGTGTAGAAAACCTCAATGATGCTCCATGGTTTGCAGTAGATAGTGATGAATTTGCAAAAGAGCATAATTTAAAAGATATGAAATTGATTGCAGAAATGTATTTAAAACGGCATCCGCTTACGGCCATAAAATCAAAAAAAGACTTTACGCAAAGCCAAGTCAGTAAATTTATGGAGCATTTGTGGAATCATCCATCCTATGATATAAAAGATAACCCAAGCCATATATTATTAATTCAATCGTTTCACTTTAATAAGTATAGAGGTAATTGGCTAAACAAGCGTTTTGGGAAGGTGAAGAATAAACACTTCAAACATTTTGAGATTCAAATTTATAGAAGATATACTTCTATTCGTAAGTTGATAGCTCTTTTTGTAGGGGTAGAGATTATGACAGAAAAAGGAGATTCATATAGTATTGATGCACTACATCCACTTGTAATTAATACTTTTAAAAACTCTTTTAAGCAATGGTTTGCTAATTATCAGTATCATTCTTGGATAAAGGAGAAACCGCTTGGCGAGAATTGCTCAGGAGGAGATAATGCTATTATGCCACATATTCGAGCAGTAAAGCGATCCAAACGAGATATCAAAGAATTAGAGAAGCAAAGATTTTTCAAAAAAAAGCCATAATTATTTTGTAGGTTTAATTCGTAAACCTCACAATTATAATATGAACCGTAAAGAAAATTATTCAACATTTTTTTATCCTGAAAAAGAAGAAAGACTCAATGTATTGAGTCATGGATTTGCTTTCTTATGCAGTATTGTATGCTTTATTTTGCTTGTGATAAAAGGAATTAATAACGGGAGCCCAATCTATATTTTTAGTTTGACTGTTTTTGGTATCGCACTAATGTTAACATTTATTACATCTACCATGTATCATAAATCTAAAGATCCTATAAAGCGAAATAAATATAGGATGCTAGATATGTTTGCTATCTATACAATGATTGCTGGTTCATATACCCCTTATGCACTTGTATTGCTTCAAGGAACTAAGGGATGGATATTATTTAGTATAGTTTGGAGTATTGCATTATTTGGTATTATATGGAAATTATTTACTGTCGGAAAATATAATCTTATTTCAACATTTTTGTATGTTGGAATGGGAGGTATTTGTGTTTTTTATATGCAGGATCTATTTCAGTTATTATCATACGAAGGTCTCTTATGGCTAGTAATAGGATGTGCATCCTATTTGATTGGAGTCTTTTTTTATTTAATGGACAAGCGTATTGAATACAATCATTTTATCTGGCACCTCTTTGTTATGGGGGGAAGTTTTAGTCATTTCATTTCAATATTTTTTTATGTTTTACCATCCTAAGATACATTTTTGCTAATAAAGAATTATGTATAACTCGCTTGTTTTTACTTTTTTTAATACATTATAGTGAAACTGAAGGGGGCAAGATTCTATTCTCATTATAGAATGTTGCCTTTTTTATTATAGTAACTAAGTAGAGGAAAAAAATGGAATTTCTAACAGAGTGGTGGTGGCTATTATTAATAGTAGCTGGCGGTTGTTGGTGGTATTGTAAGCAATAACCAATAATTAACTTCACCTTTTAGGGGGATTGTTTTTAACTTAACATTGTGATTAAAAAATACAATGTACCTGGGGATTTCTCATCCCTAACTGGCTATGATAGTCTCGAAGAGTATCTAAAACTTAAAACAGATGTCCATACAGACCCTGAAGCATATTGGGCAAAAGTAGCAGAAAGAATTGATTGGTTTGAAAAATGGACTGATGTTAATAAAACGAATTATCATGATGCACATATTGAGTGGTTCACCAATGGGAAACTTAACGCATCTTATAATTGTATTGATCGACATATCAAGAATGGCTTAGGAGAAAAAACTGCTTTGATTTGGCAATCGAATGATATCAATGTTAGTAAAGATGTTACCTATAATGAATTATTAGTACATGTCTCTCAGTTTGCAAATGCATTAAAAAAAGCAAATATTCAAAAAGGAGATCGTGTATGTATTTATATGCAGATGATACCAGAAGCTATCGTTGCGATGTTGGCTTGTGCACGTATTGGAGCCGTACACTCTGTTGTTTTTGGGGCATTTTCTTCTGATGCTTTAAAAAATAGAATCAACGATTCTGAATGTAAGTTATTGATTACTCAGGATAATGGAGTGCGTGGTACAAAACACGATATTCCAATGAAAGAAAATGCAAATAATATCGCAGATGAATGTCCTTCTCTAGAAAAGATTGTAGTGGTAGATAGATGCGGTAATGATGTAGCAATGCAAGAAGGTAGAGATATTTATTGGGACGATTTTATTGAAGGGTGTGATACCGTATGTGAACCTGAAGTGATGGATGCCGAAGATCCTTTATTTATATTATATACCTCTGGATCAACGGGAACACCAAAAGGAGTGTTGCATACTACGGGTGGATATATGGTATATACTTCTCATACACATGAGATAGTATTTGATCATCATAAAGATCATATTTATTGGTGTACAGCTGATATTGGTTGGATTACAGGCCATTCTTATATTGTCTATGGACCACTTTCCAATGGTGTGACCCAAGTTATTTTTGAAGGTGTGCCAAATTATCCTGACTTTGGTCGCTTCTGGCAAATTGTAGAGCAACACAAAGTAAATATTTTTTATACAGCACCCACAGCATTGCGCGCATTAATGAAAGAGGGAGATGACTTTCCAAATCAATATGATTTATCAAGTCTAAGAGTGTTAGGTACAGTAGGAGAGCCAATTAAATCACCGGAATGGCATTGGTATTTTCAAACCATCGGAAAAGAAAAATGTCCAATCGTTGATACGTGGTGGCAAACAGAAACCGGTGGAGTATTGATGTCTCCAATCCCAGGTTGTGTTCCAACTAAACCTGGATCAGCTACATTGCCATTACCTGGAATTGAACCTGCTTTATTAGATGAGAATGGAAATAAAATTACTGAGCCTAATACAACAGGATTTTTAGTCATGACACAATCATGGCCAGGACAAATGCGAACTGTCTATGGAGATCATCAGCGTTTTAAAGATACATATTTTGCTCAAGCACCTGGTAATTATTTTACTGGGGATGGAGCTTTCATTGATGAAGATGGTTACTATTGGATCACTGGAAGAGTAGATGACGTTTTAAATGTGTCAGGACATCGTATTGGTACGGCTGAAGTTGAAGGAGCTATTGGAGCTGCAACAGGAGTAGCAGAAGCTGCTGTGATCGGATATACTCATGATATTAAAGGAGAAGGTATTTATGCTTTTGTAACTCTAATGACTGGCGTTGAACCATCCGATGATATTAAAACAGATATTCTAGCTACAGTTACAAAGATTATTGGTCCTCATGCAAAGCCAAGCGTTATTCAATTTTGTGATGGATTACCTAAAACACGATCCGGCAAGATAATGAGAAGAATCTTGAAAAAAATCGCTCAAAACGAAACAGATGATTTAGGAGATATTTCTACTCTAGCAGACCCAAGTGTAATTGATAGCTTATTACGCTAGAGCATATTTTTATGCTCTTTGAGCATACAATAATCCATAACTGTCTCGATGCCGTGGCTTGAAGCAAGCGCCGCAGACTTATTATCCACAATACCTTCTTGCAACCATAATACTTTTGCTTGAATTGCAATTACATCTTTTGTAATTAAAGGTACAAACGATGGTTTTCTGAAAACATTAACAATATCTATTGAGTGTGGAATATCCAATAGGGAGGGATATGATATGATAGAGCCAATATTTTTTGTTGTTGGATTAACAGCGACAACATTAAATCCTATATCATATAAGTACTGACCGACTTTATTGCTAGGACGATCATGTTTTGGACTCATGCCAACAACAGCTATATCCTTAAAATTGAAAATACGCTTTAGTTTGTCAAATTGTAGTTTTTCTTTGATTGTCATGACTCTTCTTTTATTTTAGTAAAAAATTTGCCACATCTTCAGCATATGTACTGGCTATTTGAATATTTACTATTTTCATATTTATTTGCTCTGCATAATAAAAATATATCTTGAACAATGCATCCATTATAGTGCTTCCATAAAATAATAAAATAATAGCTCCAGTTAACATTTTAAATGGTTCCATAGTTGATGATATTTTGTGCGTCAACGGTTCTTTTGCAATAGATTGTAGTGAATCTAGAAATTCTGGGTTAGCAATTTGCTCATCAAACATATTAGGATAATTCTTATTACTCATTAATATACTCCTTTAATTGTTCTTTACCGCGCTTCAACCAAGACTTAATTGTATTTTCTTTAATAGAAAGTTCGATAGATATATCTTTAATACTATGATCTAAAAAATAAAACATCACAATAGCCTTTCGATGAGTTAACGGTAATTTTTCAATAGCATCTTTTAAGGTAATACTATTAATTAAGTCAAAATCTTTTACAGAACCTTCATGCTCTACATCCTGTCCTTTATGTTTTTTCTCGCGATTATATGTGGTCAATGCATTATTGTAGGTAATGCGATACATCCATGTGTATAGAGAAGAATTGAATGAAAAATTATCAAGCGCTTTCCATATTTTCTGAAAAGACTCCTGAGTAGAATCTTCTGCTAGCACTTCATTCTTTAGCACAAAAAGTGAAATGTTGTATAACCTTGATCCATATGTAGTTATTGCCTGCATAAAAATTTTATGTTTTGTTTTATAATCCAATGTATTTAGACCAAAGTTTTATCAAAAAAGTTGCATAGAAATTTTTATATTGAGTTTTGCAACTTTTTCAAATTAGTTAAGTCTAATTAACAAATGAACCAAATAGGAGAAATTTTTATGAAACAAAAAATAGTAATAATAATGCTACTTGTATTAACTGTTGGATGCGGCTCATTCAATGAAGGTAAAGCAGAGTTGCATATCAATAAAAATATTACAACAGGGCAAGAATTACTAGATTTACAAGCTGCTTTTGATGCAGAGATTATTACAAAAGAAGAATTTGAAAAAATAAGAGAAGATATAATCAATGGAGATGAAGAATTTCAGATTGAAGTTAGTGAATTCGAGAATCTTGATGATGGTAATAATAAAGTAAAAGTTCGAATCAATGTTAATGGCAATGATTTAATATCTATCGATAGTGAGGAAGAATAATGACCATGGCACAATTAGGCATACTTATTCCACTTGGATCGATAGTGCTGATAGGATTTATAATTTGGGTTGGGATACAAAAAGAAATGCATGCTCGATCATTATTGCATAAAGAAATCATGAGCGCCATTGAAAAGGGAGTTGATGTACCATTGGCAGGTTCAGGTACAACACCATTAGATTATTTGCGTAAAGGAATTATTTGGGCAGTAATTGGACTGTTGATTATAATAGGATTTATGTTTGAGGGTGAGTTTGGTGCAGCGGGATTATTAGGATCTATTCCGTTGGCTATTGGTCTCGGTAATATTACCTACTATAAGTTTACTTTAAGTCAAGAAAAGGAATAATGGTTATACATAGCTAGTTAATTGGAAAGGCCTCAAAATATTGAGGCCTTTTTGATTTTTAGACTTTTTTGGATCCGGGAAAAAATATATTCGTTGTTTCTTGATAGATTTTGTATTCAGGGCGTTTTTTTAAAGAATAGTATTCTGATGGAATCGCGCCTGTAT
>Ga0209630_10001282_pt1 | contig 27243 bp, 19 predicted proteins | sample COG_01_FD_184745 | JGI IMG/M metagenome (GOLD analysis project Ga0209630, IMG submission 184745) | Pelagic Microbial community sample from North Sea - COGITO 998_met_01 (SPAdes) (version 2) | ecosystem: Environmental > Aquatic > Marine > Neritic zone/Coastal water | place: Helgoland, sampling... | reverse complement strand
GAGCGGCTTATAGGAACGTCACGCATTGCACACCTGGAGCCCGACGCGGCAGTCCCGCCGCCTCCTGTAGTGTGATGTAGTCAAATAACTGTCTTCTCGTCAGCATGATTTGGTGAAGCTCTAGGATTAGCTATTGTGCATATAAGTGCCTGCCCTGTTGGTGCAGAAAACTGTTGCAGATACATAAGCTCACCCCCTAAATACGAATAACGTGCACATTTAGATCGCGCCCCCAGTATCTAAGAAAGCTCGATGCCATGATGAGAAAAACGCGTCAGCGTTCCCTAACCAAAGTTCCTTGGTTGCTGAGGACCTTTCCTGGTTTCACAGCAAAATTAAAAATAGATTCCTTCAACGCACGGCTAGCAGATCCTTTTGTTTGTTCCATAGAAATAATGCTTCCATCATACGCAGAAAGCAGCAGTTTACAATGTTGTGCAGCTGCAACTTTACTGGTACAGACACTGTTTTTCTTTTGATGAGGAGATTCGAGGCAGTCACTGAGCATGACTTTTTCAGCGATATCTGTAATTTGCCCAGCTACGAAAGTTTGGTTAGTATGCAAGGGTGATGATGAAAGCGTGTTTACCCAATAATTGTTCCATGCTGCCGCGAGCACTGCGGAAACACGACTAGATTTGAAGAAGGAAGTGTTGAGACAGTAATACTGGTTCGCATGGACACCAAAATCCTTTATCTTGTTTGTGGGAACAGTCTGATACTTTAACCTGGTATCATCAGGTGGACTATAACCAAGGGGAAATGTCCTGAAAGCTCCGACATTTACTCGACCGGAAGCACAAGTTCGAACTGGATCGATCACAAGTGCGACGAATGGTTCTGTATATTGCTGGTTTAAAAGTTGAGTTGAGCAGTCAATACCAGACATCCAACACCCATAGCCAGGGTGGCTATGATACCTTGAGAAAAAAATGATGTTGAGTAATAAAAGAATGGAATATTGATTAAGTTCTCAAAGTGAAACGTTGTTTGCTGTTTACATACCAGCCAATCACGTGCTCTCGTCTACCCACCTGCTGACGAGCCTGCACAAAACTAACCATGTACTCGTATGCTTCGGCTTGGGCGTTCACCCGGGTTTCGGTCCCAACAACAGGGAGTGCAAAGCAATCGAGAACAAGAAACGTATCACCTGCTGTCTTACCACATAACATGCCCATTACCTCAAGGTTCCCACCAGAACGACAGTGCTTTGCCATTTTGATGAGAGCATTACCAGTAATACGGACGTGCTTGAAGAAATGTGGGTTTCTGCCCCAAGGTTTCTGTTGTTGAATGGCGGTCCCCTGCAGCTCATCGTACCTGAACAGCACATCGCCATCGTTGAACTCGGTCTGCATTTAATCAACCCTTTGCCTGTTATAAAGAGCGTCGCATACACCTTGCACGACTGTCACCTCGTTGTTTTGGTGTACTGTGAAGCGACCCGGTGGGTTAGAGAAGAACGGACGGGGAAGAAGTCGAAGAAAGACGACGGAGTAACGTGATTTCCACACGCACGCGCAGGATATCCCGAAGTACTGTACCTTCAACTTATTATCTAATATCAAATAAACTTATTATTTATTATTGAACAATAAATATTCTATTTTCGAAAGTACTTTCGAAAGTACTTTCGTACTTTCGAAAGTACGAAAGTACTCCGAAAGTACTTTCGTACAATTCTATGTGTACACGTACCTGTATACCAGGATGGGTTAGAGCTCAGTCTTTTTGTAATCAGATCCACACACCTGTACAGTATACCAGACAGTACCCTATATACTCGTAGCAGTTCTCGTAGCCATAGAATACCGTACCTTCGTAGGGCTACACACTTCCGCTTCCGGGAGTTCTTCCGGAAGTACACATGGCATTTTCTCTCGGTTGTTCTCGAGATTCTAGCAGTGACGGATGCCGGTCGACTATCGTCTAAGGAAGGGAGCGTACGTGGGTGATGTTACTGCCCTTTGTGTGCTACCACTATCACAGGGGGACAGAGGAGCCGGGACAACAGCTCACGGTAACAGTACACCAGAGGGCAGACGCGAAACGCTTCTTGTTGTTGGTGTCGGTGCGAGTTTGCAGTGCTACCATCCGGTCAGTGGCAAAGGCGAGCTTCCCATACTGGTCGCGCCAGTCTTCAGCGTTGCACGGATACATGGGATCGTGTCCGCTTCTAGCCTCCAATCTAACCCGAATGGATTGTCTGCTAAAAATGACGTTCACCGTGTCAGCGAGCGAGCAATCATCGTCTGGGGTGAAAGGCGTGTCGCCCTGGTTGGATTGTATAGCTTGGATAACACCAAAGTCGAAGGTCGTCGAGTGCGCGTCTTAGCTAACTTGCCACCACGCGGTAACTGGGTGCACGATGTTATTCCTCTTGCGCAAGCTTCAAGAACCCAGTGGCCCACCGTTGCTGTAGGATTGGCTGACAACTGTGTGGAGCAGTGGACAGTTCACTTCAAACTAGACAACCAAAATTGCTGCCCACAGTGTCTACGCCGCGTAGAATGTTCCATGCCCTCAATGTTATACACCCTTGCTCTGCGTGGCACCTCGATGGCTAATTTGGAGGTCGTTGGTGGCACAATATTTAACGAGGTTCAGGTGTGGAAAATACAGGCTGAAACTCCTTCACACACCGTTTATCAACTAGAGCCTTTCGCAGTGTTTCGAGGGCACGAGGGGAGCATTATGCGTGTTTCATGGGCTTCTCGTGGGAATGAAATCTATTCTACTTCTGACGATCGTACAGCCTGTATTTGGGCTGTTCCAGATCGACCCTTTATCTCAGGTACTATGGCAAAACCTGTATGCATAGGAGGGGCACAAGTCACAGTGTTCGGACATACCGCTAGAGTATGGGACTGTAAACTTATGAAGGTTGCGAACCGTTCGCTCATGTTTACTGCGGGGGAGGACTGCACCGTTCGAATTTGGGAGTTACCATGTGCTGACATATCAAAACTGTCTGAAAAGCAATGCCTCGATAGGCCAGTTGCCGTTCTCCGAGGTCACAAGGGACGGGGAGTATGGCGTATTCTTCCGCTAGAGTTACCCGGAAAACGACCGTTCCTTTTATCAGCTGGTGCTGATGCGTCCATAAAACTATGGAATCTGTCAGAATACTCGTTAGATAAATCACGGTCAGCAGCACCTACTCATGCACCATTAACCTCCGTGAATCACGTAGCATCATCATTGACGACTAAAACACAACCTTTAGAATTTTTAGAAGTCCTGGATCAAAACCGACCAGTCAAGGGCACTACTTCCAACAATCCTTCTCAGTACGACCAACTCATTGGATCTTCTGCCCTTGAACCAGAGACCCTATTAATGAAGAGGGGTGTAGTAAATTGCCGGATGCAACAAGGTACTGGCGAGCATATATGCGCACTATGTCTGGCTTCACCTGCAGTTCTTTACGCTGCTACAACTAGTGGCCTAGTTCACAGGATAGACGTAGATGAGCATAGCTGGAGATGGCGAAACGTTTATTGTTCTGCAGTAGAGGTGGATATCATTTCGCTCGCAGTATTGGAATCGTCTGAATCTGTCAGTGGACATGAACGCTTGGCGATTGGTGATGCACGCGGGCGAGTTGTTATTGTATCAGTGTCAGACAACAAGTCAAAGATTCAGAGTCTCTGGCAAGCGAGTAGGCCCCGTAGACTCCTTGACGTATTTTCGTGCCGTATTTCTGATGAGCCAAATCGCGGGAGCCTCAACGGAATACTATTTGTATCTGAGGTAGGGGGTAAAATCACGGTCTGGGTTGAATATCTATTGAAAGAGAAACGTGGACTGTCTATCCATTGGGCATTTGCTTGCAAGGCTTCAAACTCTTTTCGTTGCCGTGTTTTAGCCGTTGCTCACCATATATCTGGGCTAGTACTTCTTGGTGACAGTGCCGGAAATGTTTGTGCATTTGACGGAAGAGTTATTTTTAAAGCGAAAGCAGCATTTACTGGAAGTTGTGCATCCGTGCGGCCAGCGCGGCTCCCTCCTTTAGCAGTGATGTGTGCTGTACATGGAACGCGTGCCGTTTCTTTTGTGGCCGCACATTGGGCCGCTACCAGCCATGGCCATGAGATTGAACGCCACAAAGCCAGCCATCTGTTGGGCAATATCGAGTGTACATCTGGTGGCCGAGATGGATGCTTGTGTACTTCAGTACTCCAGCTAACCAGATCCAAGAATGAGTTCATGGAGCAGAAATTGTTGACAGAAGGCCGAAAGGAAGGGCATGGCAGGGCTGCCTCGGTCGGAATCAAAGTTCTTAAAACCTATGAACATAATATGTACCACTTTTGCAGTGTGTCAAGGCACCAAATCGCTGAAATATCTTCTGTGGAAGTGCTTTCATGGGCCAATTCCTCCCTTTCCTGGTTTATGAACGAATCTCCATCTCTGGTGGCTGGGTTTAAACAGGCAGACTTTTTGATACACAGTCTGACAGACAAGTGCGAGTTGCTTCGCTTATCTTGCGGTGGCTGGCGCAGGCCACATTCTTTTTTTTTGGAAGCTGCCTCAGCTCGAGGCTTCAAATTCACTTTCGCATTTTATAGAGAGCAGAGACTCACAGTGTGCTATAGACTCAAGAACCAATTGAATAGCAAAGTCAGCCACAGAAGTTGCCTTCCACAGGAAAAGCACACCTTCAATACATGGTTTCATGGGTGCGATCCCATGCCCTCCCCTGAAATGTATTTCACCCAGTCTGGGATAACTGTAAGTGCTTCGCAACGATTTGTTTCTCTAATGACTCATCCTTTTGTTTCAACTTGTATGTACACCATCGCAATTCATTCACATCACTTGACAGTTTTCTTTGATACACTCAATGTTTCCCGTCTTAAACATCAGTCGCGAGATACATACAATATGTGTTGTGCCTCCGCCTGTTCACTCTTCAGGCACATCGTCAGCACTGCCGTTGGGCTTACTAACAGGTTCTGAGGATGGCTCAATTCTTTCCACAGTGTATTCAAAGAAAGATTCTATGCTTGATCGATATATCTCAACAGAGGTAGGGTCACACGCTGGTGGTACATCTGTACGTGCAATGAGTCTCCTGCCTGAGTGTGCAGGAGGAGGGCTAGGTTTACACCTTATTTCCGAACACACTCCGAAATCATTTATTTTGATCACGGCAGGTGCCAAAGAAACACTCATGGCTTGGCGTGTCGCATGGATTGATCCTGTAACGTTTCAATATCCCATGAGCAATTCTGCGACTTCTAGAGTTGGCTGGCAACTAAAAACAACACTACTGACTGTGCAGAGCCAGTTTACCAGCAAAAATCGGGCTTTGGAGAAAAGGAACTCAGCGAGTATGTCTACTGATTCTGATCAGCGTCTACTGTCCATAACGGGTTTCGTTCCAATTGAATTCGATGCACAACCCGTATGTTCTACAGATCCCGAATTCACTTGTATGGCTGTTACAGCCAACTCAAAAGGTTCTCTTTTAGCTTTGGCTTTAACTCGAGAAATTGGGAGCCCCGGCACAGGGTGTTGGCGCGAAGTTGGCAGGCTTGGACAACATAAATGTCCTATACTCACAGTCGCCGTAACCGCTGTTAATATAGATACTCGTGATCGTGATACTGCAGTCATAGCATGTAGTGGGGCCACAAACGGGACTCTTGCGATTTGGGATCTTACACCACTCTGTCCCTCTGGTAAAGTCATGCCCAGTGCTCTCAAAGCCCACGACGATATCGCAGTGTTGGAGCCTGCAGCCATCATCACTTCACTGCACCAGTCGGGGATAAACGCAGTTTCTTTGATGCAGGCACCTAAAAATCCTGGCATTTTTTTGTTGGCTAGTGTGGGTGATGATCAGGCGCTCCGTGTGACAATGTTGTCCACTGAATTCTCTGCCAAGGAGGTGAACAAGGAAATCCAGGAAGGTTGTATAAATATGTCAGTGACAATCATTAAGACATTTTCCATAGATTTCGCGCATAGTTCGGCGATTAAAGCAGTTTGGATGGAGCATGGAATAATTGCCACTACAGCTCAAGATCAACGCCTTAGGTTGTGGCGAGTTGTCACCGAAGCTGATACTGAAAATTTGGGCGAAGAAATAAGTGCGAAAATGAAGAATTTGCGCGTGGTTCCACTGGTGGGTAGTTTTGTTGAATGTCCTGAGCCAGAGAGTTTAGACGTATGGTTTAGCGGTTCTTCTTCCTGTGAGGAACTTTTCATTGCTGTGTCAGGACGGGGAGCACAGGTGTTCCACCTGCAAACCGAGTGATGTATCCTGTCAGTTCTCACGGCTGTTCTTGTTCCTGATTTCATGTTGCAAGTTCGCAGTTGAGATCACGCCAATTTACGACCAGGCCATTCATTTCCTATATTTTGCAGCAGCAGAGGAAGGGCTTCTAGTTTTAGGCTGTTGATTTTTTCACCAAGAAGTTCTGTAGCACGCGAGGCAACCACGAAAAGTTGTAAAATTTGCACATTGAGCTTTCCTTGGAAGAGAACTCCCTCGAATAAGTTCATTTGAACGTCCTCAGGAAGTGCATCCATTTGCTCGGGTGTAAGATCTTGAACATGCGATAAGAGCACGTCAAAACTAAGCTGCAGTAGAGTGGGGAACACATAACCTGGACTTTGAGATATAAACGGAGCAAACGTACTCGTACTAGTACACGATCTGATCATAGTTCTTTTTAGAAGTCTTGATAGAATCGCAGGTAAATTGACAGAGCTTGCACGATTACCCCACGGCTGAGGAACTGAACGATTCGAGGCGTGACATGAGGGTGAGCATCTAAGCAAGGAATGTCAGACGTACACTTGGTGTAGTACTGTACATAGCTACTTTCGTACTTTCGTACTTTCGTACATTTTAACATATTTCTTGTACATGTGACAGTACAAGCTATTCAAGCTAGCTATCATATGTGCGTACGTGTATGTACAGTACGAAGGTACCTTCGAAGGTACGTATGTGCACTGCTATATCTACCTTCGTATAATATCTCCGGACTCACACAGTACTCCGAACAGACCAAACCGCAGGGCCCTGGTTAATATTCCGAACTCGAACGAACTCCTTCAGCAACCTCTTGATCAGTTCCTGGCTAAATACGTTGTGTATGTCTTTAAGGTATTAAGTGAATAAGCGCTTGTCAGCTTACCAGCCAATCAGTGTCTTTCTCAGGATCAGGTGTACTCGAGGGGCTACTCGCGAACGCGGTATGTTTGAGCTGCAGGTAAATTCGAGAGTGTACCCACTGTGGAAAAATGTTTGACTTTGTTTCTTCACAGGGAAAACTAGACATTGAGGCCAATGACAGCTCAGTTAGCGTAGATTTGGGCACATTTTATCGAAAAGATAACACCCAGGTAAATTAATACTTCTGAATCATCTTTCTCTCTTTTTTGTTCACCCTCGAGAACAAGTTATTCGAGCATGTTTGTTTATTTCTGGCATGCATCAGGTCAGACATAAAATCCAAATTGGCAACTACTTTCTAAGTGGTGGGTTCGTTTGATAGAAGTCCGTCTTCGTGGTCATGTTAGTAACCTTCATTATTTCAACTCGGCGAGACCCTGTCTTATGGCAAACGCAAGTTCACTCGCTGTCATGTGGCCATATTGCGAAAATGTAAAACTATTAAAAGTCAACACAAATACTCCGTAGTCGGCTTGGTGAATGAAGTGGTGAAGTATAAATCAAGGCCTTGCCCAGTCCATAGCTTGTCGTCTTGGAACAACAGTATCATTTGAGTAGCTAGTGAAGCAACAGTAAAGTTCATTACGAAAGTATTTACGTACTTCCAGAAGTAGGTCTGAGAGCTACATACCTCCATTTTTGTTGTATGGAAGTACTTCCGGAAGTAGATACCTGAGATGTACAGTACAGAAGTACTTTTTACCACGCGTGTTACGAATCATTTAAACACACATCGCTCCCGAAACATTCAGCACAGTAAAATGCGCCGAGAGTCCAAAAATTACGCCACCTCTCTGTATCGCATCATCCAACTGTCACCAACCAGCCGTCCGCATTCAGTTCTTCTCTTAGATGACTGCTCCCTGAATTTTTTTTTGAAGAAATATATACTCTTTCATCTGCAACTCTAACCAAACGTCTATACTATAGATGACAAAGATGCCACTCTAAATGACATAAATGACATAGATGCCACTCTAACCACGCGTATCCTTTCTACCAGAACTACTAGACTTACATCCTGCATTCAAACGCAGTTTGCAGCAAGTTCCCTCGAGTCCTTACCATGTCAACCACCGCGAAACTCATCAGTGCACCGCACGTACCACTGTAAATCAACCTGGTGAGAGGGGTGCCACTGAAACGAGAGGTAGGCGTCAGGCAGCAGGCAGATTCGAAATTGAAACCGCTGTCCCCCATTTTTTTGTTGAAAATCACATCACGAGGCAAGAAGAAAGTCGATCACGGCCCGCCCTACCCAATTGCAGTGCTCGTAGAAGACACGTTTTACCTTGTGGCCTACTTGACCCACTTTATGACTTTAAGTGTGATGAAGACACCGAACGTACACCTTTTGGATAGACTGAGTAAGAAAAAGTTCACAACTGTCCTGTCTTGAAAACGTCGCTTTGAACTTCAGAAATAGCACAAATCACATTGTCCAGAATCGTTTTCATGGCTTCAAACGACGCTGGGCTTATTCCCAAGCTTAAGTTGCGTATGTTTTGGTTTCGGCCACCAACTTCATCAGAAAAAAGAGAACAACCCCGCTCTGTTGCTGTTGCGATGGCAGGGTCAAGGGGAACCTGTCCAAGCAAAGGCACACCCGCCCATTTACACATTCTAGAGGCTGCACCAAGATTTGAAGAAAATATATCAACTTGTGCAGACAAACTACTCGGTGCAACCTCGTTTTCAGGAGAGGGAAAATGTAATGCAAGAACTTTACGAACTTGTTCAGTTACATCGCCGTCTGGACCAGAAATAAACTTCAGTTGCACACTTTCCACGGGTAAAATCATGGTGCTCATATTTTCAACAACACCGAGAACTCGCACACCAACTTTAGCACAGAAATTAATTTCCTTGCGGACGTCTGCTAGTGCCACCTCTTGAGGTGTTGTTATCACAAGTGCACCATCTATCCCTGCAAGTTTCATGTACTGCACGATGCTGAGATGTTCATCAGATGTTCCAGGGGGCGCATCCACGATCAAGAAATCAAGATTACCCCATTCAGTGTCTGTTAAGAACTGTTTGATAAGACCATTCTTGCGTGGGCCTCGCCAGATAACTGCGTCATCTGGATTCTGCATAAGAAAGCCTATAGACATCACTGCGAGTCCTTCTTTCACGTATACAGGGGACCAACCGCTGTTTGATCGGTGCACATCTTGGCCAACCTGGCCGAACATTATAGGTGCTGAGGGCCCGCATATATCGATATCAAGTAAGCCAACTTCTGCTCCTCTGGCAGACAGACCATACGCCAACTGAGTAGCAAACGTACTCTTACCAACGCCGCCTTTGCCTGAGAGAACCAATATTTTATGCTTCACGTTCGCCAGCCTGTGCCTAATAGCTAGAACATCGGGATCTATCGTCGAAGCTGTCTGACACGCCTCCTGGGAATTTCCCGAGGAGAACAACTTGTCAACTGCGAATCAAAGCAAAAAAAAGAAATTTTTTACCTTATTTGGACAACCGGCACAAGCTACGGCATTGCCCGCCGCCTCGCTGTTTGTTCCTGGAGAGCGCAAACTTAATTTTTTGAAGATGCGCAAAAATAATTTTTTGAAAGTACTTACCTGGGCATTTGGGCCCTCTTGAAAAATCATCGTTGATACTCGTTGACATCAACGTGTGGACGCCTTCTCAGAAGTACTGTACCGTAAGTGAGTGACCACCTTCAAATAAATAAAGGTAGGCCAGGCCAGTAGGCCCTGCGTTGTACTTTCGTACCTTCGTACGAAAGTACAACGTTGTACTTCCGGAAGTATACTTTATTTCGAAAGTATTTTCGTACGAAAGTACTCCCGGAAGTAACGTGTACGTGTACACTACGTGTACATGTACGAAAGTACTTCCGGGAGTACATGTACACAACTACACATAATATCATACGTGTACACGTGTACGAAGGTACTTCCGGGACTAAGTGTATGTACAACTACACGTACACGCACGTACTTCATTCATTATTCCGTTTTACCTTCGTATGATATTTATTGTTATTAGTCGTACTGTACGTAGCTACGTACGCGTAATAAATTAACAACTACGAAAGTACTTCCGGATGTATCTAATATGTTATCTATCGATATTGACATACACAACTACAACTATTACGTACTACATACAGTACTAAGTTGTTACTACTTAGGCTACAACTAACGTTGTATGTACTGTACGTACGTGTACTTCCGGAAGTACTGAAAGTACAATTTTAATATTTTATTATTTCCGTAAATAAAAATATTATGTTGATATGTACGAAAGTACCTTCGAAGGTACGTAGTTGTACTGTTAGCTAGGGCCTACTGTACAGTACCTTCGTACCTTGCTTGCTTGCTTACTTAAAGACTAAATAAAACGTCGCAGCAGGACTACAGTACTGTACGTGTACTATTACTGTGGAGTGAAATGTCTTCGCGAGGACAGTCTTTACATGGTTTTGTTTTCGACGTCGACTGGTAACCGATGAAAACGGGCAATTGATCAGAGGAGTTTCATAGGAGGCTTGATCGAGGCGTAACCACGCGCGCGCGCACAGTGTCGACCGGACCACGTAAACCAATGCGAAACTTCGTGGACATGTTCTGTGCGTACATGGGTCGACGTCCACGAAGTTTCGCATTGATTCACGAGGCCTTTTCTACCGAACTGAAATGGAACACGATTCGAGTTCCGCTTTAGACGTCCGCTTTTGACGTCTGTTTTTGACGTGTTGAATGCAGGTATCTCATAAAGTTGTACGGAAGTAATAAGTACGAAAGTACTTCCGGAAGTATGATACTTCCGGAAGTACTTCCATCCGCTCGAAGGAAGAACGACAATCTAGCCAGGAGACACATTCAGCCCTGCAGTATAAAGTGTTGTACAGGGCCGGGGCCCTCTTGAAACGTTCTTCATTATGCATTTATTGCATGCAGCTAAATAGTACGAAAGTATGTAAATATGTATGTACTTTCGTATGTATGTATGTATCCGATCCCTACGAAGCAAGATATCTGCATACAACTATTAACGTTAGTTGAATTTGAAAGTACACAAAAACCTTCGTATATTATATTTAAGGTATTTATCTGCCTACCCACACGTACGTGTACATGTACTATAGGGCCTAGCTAGGGCTACGTATTTTTCGCCCTACAAGCTAGTCTAGCTAGCTACCTTCGAAGTTACGTAGCTACTAGCGAGCTACTTTCGAGGTACTTTCGTACCTTCGTACGATTTTTTTTGTACTTCCGGAAGTGAAGTACTTCCTTGTATGTACGAAAGTACGAAAGTACCTTCGAAGGTACGAAAGTATTTCCGGAAGTACTTCCGTACTTCGTTCCGCACGAATAATGAACGAAGGTACAGTATCATACGAAAGTACGAAAGTACAATGCTACAAAGTACGAAAGTACCTTCGTAGTTCGTACACAGCTACACACTGTAGCTAGCTAGCTACATAGTACATACGGAAGGAAGTACGAAAGTACTTCCGTACAGTACTTATTACCTACAGTACTTTCGTACGGAAGTACGGAAATAGATATACAGTAAAACAACATATCATACTTCCGGAAATATGATATTCATACTTTCGAAAATAGATACTACTTTCGTACTTTCGTACTTATTAGTACGTGTACGTGTACGTACGTGTACACGTGTACGTGTACAGTAGGGCTACTTAATAGATATTTTCGTCGAGTCGATTCCTGTGGAGTCCTGCCATATCCAACTGCACCAACATGAGAGATTATTTGGATTATAGCGGAGAAGTAACGAAAAGTACAGCTCACTTTGATGTCGGTGGTCAGTCAACTGTCAGCGAACACCGGACAGGCGGCGAATGTAGTGAAGGTGCTCCGGATTCTGTGACTGACGTCGGGGATCATTTCGACTTTGACGTCCTTTTCACTGTAAGAAAAACGACAGCGACAGAGCCCTCTGTCAGTCATTGTATAGAAAATTCAGTGCGGCGGAAAGGAAGGCGAAAACGCAATTCAAAACCGTTCGGCGAGATTCACAGGAAGATTGGAATGTCCAGGAAGAAAGTCAATATCAACCTGACTCCTGTTGCTCAGCCACGAAGGTTCGAGGAAGGTTTGCCAGTATACAAATCTTTTGGAAACTTTAGTGATCTCTCATGTGGCCAAATCCCCTCAGAGGAACAATCTAGAGCTCCAGGTAAGTGTCCGTTTGATTGTTGGTGTTGCTTCTGAGCTTGCATCTATAGTTTTAATGGAATAATCTGCGCACTTCCCCTGTCTGTTCTACTGGCGCATAATTCTGAGACTCGCGAAGGGGGGTTTCCCGAGTTTTACCTTGTTCAATCGTGCAGTCTGCTCGTGAGAGCATAAATTGTTCTGATGAGCTAAGGTGAATAAGAAGTCAGTAGTCAGTATTACCAGTATCTACTTCGTCTTTTCATTCTCAGCCCACACAACATACAATGTCGAAGGGATAATAACTGCTGCCCCAACGAGAGTGGCCATAGTAGGAATTTCGCCAAAAATCCATGCACCAACCGCCGCTGACCACATGAGTTCGGTGTATCGGAATGGCGCAAGAGCAGAAGCATCTAGGAGGCTGAACGACTTCAAAAGACAAAACAAAAGCAGATTAGCCCCTGCACCAAGGATGGCGAGTAGGCAGAGCTGAAAACCTGTCGGTGCAACCCAGGACAAGAGCGCAGGAATAGTAGCAATGAGAGAAGTAAATAGGGCAGTATAAAATATCATCGACCAAAAAGACTCCTTCCCGACAAAAACTTTGTTGAGCACGTCGAGGGCAGCAAACATAGCAGCAGAGAGTAGCACACATAACCACATGGGGTCGAAACCTGAACCTCCAGGTTGAACCACTATGACGACACCTGAAAAACCAACGATAGTGCTGATCCACCTGATGGCATCGACTTTCTCCTTTATGAATACGCGTGCCATAACCAGCGTAAAAAGTGGTATCGTGAAGTTAAGAGTAGTAACAACAGCAATCGGAGCGATGGCTAGCCCTTGACAGTAGAGTGCAATACCAGTGGCCAGAAGAAAACTCCTTGCTACGTGTAAATGGACACGCTCAGTTTTGAATGAGTTCATGCCTGACACAATCATGACAGGTAGCATCGTGAGAGTTGCAAAGGCGAACCGGAGAAAGACCACCTGAGCAACGCCTAGGGTGCTGCCTGTGTACTTCATAATGACATCGTTGCCGACTCCAATAAGCTGGTGTGCAAAAAACCACAAAATTCCAAATAAGAACTTCGTGGTCTTGTCCCCGCCGACAGTGTGAATATTGGCGGCGCACGCTACTTTGGTTGGAGCGCGTCTAGCACGAGTGCAGGAAAGATGCGTGTGATTTTGAAGAGTGTGTGCACATACGGCTACCCTCTGGGTAAATACAGAAGGGGGAGTCACAACCTTCGCACTCCTGAACGTTGCATGGCTTAGTTGTGAGCAGCCGCTAGTTGATTTGTTTTTGTAGTCTAATACATAAAGATAGGACGGAATCACCGAATTTACTGCAACGTGCATGACGAAGGATGACAGTCAAATACAGGAATCATTCCCTTCTGCCTTGAGTTTTGCTCAGCCAAATCGACCGAAACTATGATATAAATAGCTACGTGTAGCTGAACGCCTTCCGTACACGGTTAAACGGTTAGCCTACTCGTACATGTACAGAAGGGCCCAACGAATACATGTACACGTACAGTACAGACTGTTCTCAGCAGGTGGGAAAAGTTGTCCACGGCCAAAATTACCATACCGATCCATTCTTAGTTACCACAGTACCTCCACCCTCCGCGCTTCAACCGCCGCTCACGTCGCCGCGATCTCGCGAACGCCGTCGCAAAAATGAGATAAAGTGCGAAGAACACCGCGATGCGTGCGATGACGCGCGAAAACATTAGCTCTTACCGTGAAGAAACGCGCGCGCGTATTGCCGGAAGGCGGCGAAGTAGTGATTTCACGATTCCCGCGGAACGCGCACAAAAACGAGCGCGCCAGCAGTCAGCCCAGCTCGAACCCCCCCTCCGCGCGGGGGGAGCGCAGTGTTTTGAGGGTGGCGAGCTCTCCGCGTCCTCCAGGCGACGCGTTCGAGGCTCACGAGTCGAGACGCGGCGGGCGCGTTCGTACACCAGGCGTGAGCGCGGCTGCGTGCGCCCGCGCGCGCGCTCGCGCAAACCGAACAAATTCCCCATAGAGGAATTTCCCCATAGGGCTACAATAAGAAAATCACGCCTCTCCAATTGCCCATAGGAAAAATTCTCAGCTTTTCGCCGGAAAGGGACGGAATAATTTATGCTGACTACAAGAGTATCATATAATGCGGAAGTACAACTATCGCTGTATGTACGAAAGTATTAGCTATGTGCTACGAAAGTACTTTCGTACTATTATGATAGAACATAATACGTTAGTATACTTTATCATACTTTCGTACATAGTAGTACGGTATATATGAACATAAAAATAATACTGTACCTTCGTTCGTACAGTAGTGTGTAGCCTTTGTATCACACTGTACGTAAAAACTTCATGTGCTTTGAACGTGTACACGTACGGGAGCACATGTACGTGTAGTTGTACGAAAGTACTTCCGTACTTCCGTACTTTCGTACGATTTTTAGAAATACCCCACCGCGCCGTGCCCATTCCCTTCTCCCAACTGACGGACGGCCCAAGCCAGAGGCGCTGATACGGAAGTGCAGAAGCACGTAGCCCTGCGTACTTCCGTTCCGGTGCTGAACGAGGCTCCTTCTGGACCTGAAGGTTCCTTCGCACGCAACAACTTTTAGCACGTAAACTGGGATGGGGAAATACCTGATGACGCAAGCCTGCAGATTCATCGCGGCAACGTGCCTGCTCGGCGGTCTCACGTGCACATCTGTGTTTTATCGTTATTTTCCCTCTGTCTGGTCTGTGCACAAGAATTACTTCGTGTCGGAAGACGCCGACTTGAAGAAGGTTCGCAAGCGCTGGAACGTGGTCGGCAAGACGAGCGCTCCTGGGATTCTCAGTGTCATCGCACTTGTTTCGGAGATGCGAGCCGCATTCAACACTGGATGTACTCTGTCCATCAAAAGCCGACGCGCGAACCTTGAGGCTTTGTTGAGCATGGTGGCTGAAAACGAACGTGTGATCCTAGACGCAGTGTGGGAAGACCTACGTCGACCTTCTGGTGAAACCTTGTACTACGACTTCTTGCTCGTGCAAAGCGAACTGCGCAAGCTCATTAAACATATATATCGTTGGACTGTCCCCGAGAGGGTCGGGGCATTTTCGCTGCTCACTTTCCCAAGTTCTCAATGGATCGAAAAGGAACCTTATGGGCTTGTTCTGATCGTTGGACCTTTCAACTATCCTTTCTTACTTACAAGTGGGGTTATCGCTGGTGCTATTGCTGCTGGAAACAATGTCATCCTCAAACCAAGCACGGATGCCCCGATTTCATCTCGTCTACTGACTGATCTTCTCGTGCGTTATGTTGACCCGAGGTTGGTTACCGTGGTGGGACCAAACATACCGGGTGACGGAGTCGACGTGATGTCGGCGTTACTTGCAGAAAAGTTTGATTTCATTTTCTTCACAGGATCGACGAGGGTGGGGTCAATCATCGCACAGCGTGCTGCCGAGAATTTGACCCCATGCGCCCTCGAACTCGGGGGTAAGAATCCAGTATTTGTCACCCAGACTTCAGATATTTCAATAGCTGCAAAGCAGTGCATCTGGGGCCGTAACCTCAACTCTGGCCAGCAGTGCATCGCGCCAGAATATGTAGTTTGTCATGAATCAGTGCTTCACCAGTTTACTATGGAGTTGCAGCATTGGATCGATGTGCTAATACATAAAGCCGATGCTGAGGGCACGAGCTGCCGGGGGCGTGAAGGTGGTAGCACGAGTGAACGCCGTCTTTTGAATCGAGTCACGAGTTTTTTAGGGAAGGTGGGTACTCGGGGTGAAAATTTTGTCTGTGGGGATGGGTCTCAAAGTGCCAATGGAGTTGAGCCTACTGTCGTTGTTTGCGGTTGGGACTCGGATCTTATGGTTGAAGAGATGTTCTGCCCTATTCTTTGTGTAATTCCCTATGATGACTTGCGAACAGCAGTTGCACACGTCCGCACTCGCCCAAAGCCGTTGTCTCTATACATCTTCTCTACAAGTCGCACTGAACAGCGGATCATCTTAGACAACACGACAGCGGGGGGTGTCACGATAAACGGGGTGGTATACCACGCGGGCCACGCGGCGCTGCCTTTTGGTGGGGTAGGAGAGAGTGGTGTCGGTTCATATCATGGCGAGCACTCCATTACCTGTTTCCAGAATAGAAAGCCAGTTTTGCAAAAATGGCGAGGTATTGGTGATCAAGGACTGCTGACTGATCCATTTTTTGTGTATGGCCCACATAAGGGAATAAAATTGAATCTTCTGCGCGCGGTTGGAATGCTCTCTTAACTTTCATTTCATGTAGCGATGATGGCATGCATTGTTCAACTTGTCACTGTGGCGACACAGTCAAGTGCGGAAATGGAATTCGATAAATGGGTCCGAACGTTGGTGTTTATGATATTTTTTACTTAGCGGTAGCGAGCACAGGGATTTGAAAGAAACGAATTTGCAACGATATATCAACTCAGGAATGCTCTTAATACAGTTTGTCTGGGAATATCAGGCTTGAACCTACGCGCTACACGTTTTCTAATTCTGCCTTCACAGTCCACTCACTGTTCTTCAACTTCAAAATAACGCAACAAATATTACCTTTATTTGTCACAAGGAATTTGACATTCTGAAGTACACGAGTTATTATTTGCTGCTGAGTTACCACAACAACCAGAACACAGATTATGTATCTGCCGGATACTGTTGTGGATAACTCAGCAGCTATCTATCCTCAGCACCCTTTTTTAGCAGCATCAACACCTGAGCGTTTTGTGATCGAAAGAGTGGTAAACTCCTCTGAAACAGTGGGGTGTATACCTACGGTGCCATCAAAGTCTCTCTTCTTGGCACCCATTCGCATTGCAACGGCATATCCCTGTGTCACCTCACCAGCATGCGGCCCAATGTAATGAAATCCAATGACACGTTCATCATCCGACAAGTTGGTGATGAGCTTGGAGTAGCACGAGTTGTCTTCACGGTGTGCGACCCCATCAAGCGCCTCATGATTTATCGTCCACTCGAGTGGCTTAAAATACGAATGATATACCTCCACATTTTCTTCGCCGTACATTTCGATGGCTTGTTCTTCGGACATGCCTATACAACCATATTCCTGTGGGGTAAAGACAGTTGTCGGCACGAGACTGTAGTCCATTTTTTCAGTACTTCCACTATAAAGGCGCCGCGCCAAACGAACACCAGCCTTAATTGCAACAGGCGTAAGTTCTTGACGAGTGTCCAACACGTCTCCAAAAGCAAGGGTCGACGATGGCGAATAAATTCCAAAGGAGTATTATATCGAATACAAAAGGTAGATCAAACACGTCAAGAGTAATGCACATAAAACAAGTTCCTCCCAACCGATTGCGAAGATGTGCGGCACGTTAGTCACCTCGTCAACTGCTGGGATCTTGCCGTTTTTAGGGTTCACGTGAACTCCAGCAGTAGCCAGATTAAGCCCTTCAGTCACGGCCATGCGACCAACAGCAAGTATCACGGTGTCGAAAACAGCAGCAAACTCAGAGCCAAAGACAGTATTCTTAATAGATACTTTTATTTGACCATCGGCAGCCTTCTCGAAAGCAACTGGCTGGGAATCACGCATGAAGTTGGTCCCATGACGCTCCATATGACTTACTACCATTTCGGCGATTTCAGAGTCAAAGCCACGAAGAGGGACAGAGCGGATAGCAACAGTGGTGTCATAACCTAAAGCTGTGAGAAACCCGGCTGTCTCAAGCGAAATATATGAGGCACCAACACATAGTGTCTTGCCTGGTGGTTTTGGAAGAGAAAAGACATCGTCGGAAGTAATGCAACATTCACGAGCACCGGGGACGTCGAGGTAACTTGGACGTCCACCGACAGCAATCACAAATCTTTCAGAAGTTATTTTGTCGACTTTACCGTTCTTCTTGGTCGCCGTGATGGTGTGTTCATCGATGAAAGACCCGAAAGCATTTATGTAGGTTACATTATTATCTCGTAGCGCAGTACGATACCCGAAATTTAAAGATCCAATGTGGTCTTGAATACCGTTCACCATTTTACTCCAATCATGGCCATCAGACCTTAATTTCCAACCAAATTCTCTGGCATCTGAGAAGGATTCACCCAAAATTCCAGCCTGATGCATCAATTTCTTGGGAATACAGCCAACGTTGACACAGGTACCGCCAAGCCCCCAACTTGTTCCTGCTGGGGATGGCTTCACGAAATCTAGGCATGCGACCTTGGCGCCGAGCTTTGCAGCCTCTTTAGCAGTAGCCTGATGTCACGGGGAGAAAAAAAACATGTTTCTGGTGATATCTTCTGGATTATCACAGTTTGACAAGAAATTGTTTCCAAAACGTTCAAACTAAACAGAAGGGTTTTTTTGGGGGGGAAGTCGGGGGCACGTACGAGGCCGCCAGAACCGCCACCTACAACCACGAGATCATAATCGAATGCTTGAAGATTTGTGCTCATAGTGGGTGCACGTCCGTGATACTGACTTGCCGCCGCAGTTGGAGCAAGGGCGACCGTGCGTTGGGTTTGAAAGCAGGGTCGCAACTGTGACGTGAAGGCTGCCCAGCCAACGAAAGCTCGAAGACGACGCGTCGAAATGTGTCTATATCGCGAATCAAGTGACAATCCGAGGATAAACAGCCGCTTTGTTGCAGGTGACGCTTTCTACCACGGTCCAAGTGGTTTGTTGGTAAGCGGTTGGTACCTTCGAAGGTACGAAAGTATTTTTTAAGGTATACGAAAGTATTTTTTAAGGTATTCTATACGTGTACAGTACAGTACGTGTACATGTAGTCCTCCACGTAATTCGAAAAAAACCAGCAAAAAAACGTACTCGTGACTAAAACACGTACAAAAGTGTACCTTCGAAGGTACGCGCGAACACCCGCGCGCGAAACACTTCAAGGATGATGGCACGTGGGTGTGCCCAGTTTGTCTGTACCACGACATGTTCTTGAAAGAAGAGATGAAAGAGGCGTGGGCGATAGTGGAAAATGCTTCAATATCATGATATTACAGCCCGTCCAGGCCAATTCTTTTTTTGGTTGATCCAGCGCTTCTCGCATTTTCATTGCAAATACCCATACGCTTCCGCTGCGCGCGTACTCCGTACTCGCAGCTCCGTTCAAACTTCAGTCGTTTGAAAGGGGTGCCCACGGGCGTTCGCGCGCTGCTGGAGTCGCGGGAGCGTCACGAACGCCGACGTCGCAAGCAAAGCATTTACTCGAAATACCACGATGCGTCGAAGCATGCAAAAATATCACACCGCTCGCTGTGATGATCACGACGTAATCAGCGCTCGAACAGGGCCGGACGCAACTTTCAACATCGCGTTTTCGGGGGCTGGTGGAAAAAAAAATTCTCCTCATTCAAGAAAGATTTTGCAGAGCCACCTTTGACATATAAGCGCCGCTGACGTCGTTTACTTTACGGGAAGTGGCACAGTATTCTTAATTCAATCGATGCCCCGCGATGTGACGAAGAACTCTTCTCACTGTACCGAGGAATGTTACGGCCTTTCCCCGACGCTATGGCCGCGCGAACACGCAGACCTCGCGGAGAGGTGTAAAACTGTCAGAACTCTGATCGTAGACGAAAGGGCGACTGAATCGTCAGACCGGTGAAGACGCGACCCTCGGTCAAATCCGATCGGTCAAGCCGGTCAACCGGAAGTACGCGAGAAGAGCTGGATAGAACCGAAAAAAGAGCCAGATAAATTTTTTTGCAATACTCGTACAGTATGCAGAATAAAGTCAGAATAATAATAAATACGCGTTAAATAATCTTATTTTATACAGTAGTGTACGATATCGGATATTAAGTTGTACAACTTATTTACTTAGATAATAGATATGCTAGAATATCTAAAAATAAGTACGTACCTTCGAAGGTATCTAGCTAGCTATCTACCTTCGAAGGTATCTAGCTAGATATGCTACCTTCGAAGGTACGAAAGTACTTCCGTACGGGTTGCTAATAAAATAAACATTTGATTATGATATCACGACTATGAAAATACGCGCATGTTGGGCTACGCGTACACGCGTACACGTACAGATAAGACTGCATATCAAATGGATTTCATGTCTTCGTACGAAGGTATTCTATACTTTCAAGACTCTTTCAAGTACTTTCGTAGGGCCCTACTTGTACAACATTATTTAATACTTTCGAAAGTACCTTCGAAGGTACCTTCGAAGATAGATACTTCGGTATTAGATACTGTACGTGTACACGTACTGTACCTTACGAAAGTACCTCGTACTTTCGTACTTCCGTGCGTACACGTACAACAATGATAAACGATTAGCCCTAATTTATACATTATACTGTCGTTTACGATTCCGCCTCACTTGAATCTATCTGGATTCAACTGCTTTCCCTTTGATCCATTGAGGAAGTGACGCTGGACGAAACTCAATCAAATCAAAAATCAATATCTTTTCATATAGAATAGTTATGAGTGCGAGGGCGCTCTGTAACTCGCGCAGTTTACACCTTTATAAGAGGCACTCCTCGTCGATAGACATGTTCAGAATAGCTTCAGTTCGGCAACAGTTGGGTCAAGCGAATCGTCCCCGACGCGGAAATCTACCTCGGCCACGTAAATATCATCCGCGTGCGAGATTCTCTGAAATTGCGGCTCCTGTTTCCACCGGTACGGTCGTTTTATAGAACTATGCAGCGTCGCAAACCATTTTGTGTGACTGAGTTTACCCTTATAATTTCGACAGGTGGAGATAGCCTGCGCTCTACGATGAAGTTGATGTTTTCGCAGGCAGGCAATGTAGTGTTTCCTGGAGAGTCGTCACTAGATTTTGAAATTGCCGAGTGTTCTAATAGAGCGTTAGGGGACTACCAGGCAGGCAAACTTCTCCTAAGCTTCAGAGGTTGATTTCATGCTTTGCCTTCTCTCCATGGATCGCAGTGTAACAGCGCTATGAAGATCTTTGCTGAACTCAAGGATAGAGGAGATACTCGCTTCAAGAACCCTCGCTCTTTGGCAGAGGCAATAATTCAGGTATTGCTTGTCAATGTTAAAGTTCATCTGGAGATCGACTGTCATACATTTCAAAGGCAATACCAGCGGAGAACAGTTTTTTTGAGAAGTTGGCGGTTGCCGGCCCAGGATTCATAAATATTACATTCTCACGTGAATTTCTTGCACAAGAAGCCCTCCGCGTTTTTCATTGTTCAGCTGGTTAGCAACTCCCCGATTTATTTTTATTCTTTGACAAACACCAACACTGTAACCCAGATGGAACTTTTGAGACCACTCGCAAGTTCAGAAAACTCACTGCAAAGAGGGCAGTCGTGGACTACTCTTCACCGAATATTGCCAAGGAAAGTGTATTGATGGCGGTGTTTCGTTTACTTTTGGTCTAACATCATTCTGACATATCCTTATTTTAGTGCAGGAAATGCACGTTGGCCACCTGAGAAGCACAATTATTGGGGAGACAATTTGTCGAGCACTTGAATTCGTCGGTGTTGAAGTTATACGGTGAGCTGAGAATGTAGTTTCTTGTACTCTTTCAGCAGAAGCATTTTATTGTTTTGGGCCATTTTTTTTAGGTTAAATCACGTTGGAGACTGGGGAACTCAGTTTGGAATGCTACTTGCTCATCTCGAGGATATTTCAGAATCGTCCGACTTTGAGGTAAAAAATCTCCAGGAGCTGTACAAGGTGAGTCACCTGTGTGTTTCTGTGGAAGATCGCACCAACTGATCCTCTTTACAAATTCAGCAATCGAAAATACGTTTTGATTCTGATGAAGACTTCAAGGTTCCTTTGTTTCATTTTCTGATTTCCTCGAAGATATTCACCACTTCTACACTAGAAACGTGCGCGGGCAGCTGTGGTGCACCTACAAGCTGGTGATAAACATTTAAAAGAAAAATGGACCGATATCTGCGAGGTGACTACGATCTGCGTTCTCTCTTGGAATAAACTTGAAATGCCGATTTTCGACCTAAATCTTCAGGTTAGTCGACAAGATTTCGAGGAAATATATCGGCTATTGGATGTTCACATTCTGGAACGCGGAGAAAGCTATTATAATTATTTGATCCCTGACGTGCTCAGTGAGCTAATTGAGAAAGAAATAGCCGTGCAAAGTGACGGAGCATTGTGCATATTCGCAGATGGCAGTGATTCCCCTCTAATCTGCAGAAAGAGTAATGGGAGCTTTAATTATGCTTCCACAGACCTTGCTGCTTTGTGGCAGGTATTTCTTCTCTCTTTACTCGCATACAACTTTTCCATTTAGAGAAGACTACGAATCATTCAATTGAGCTCCTCGTTAAACAGCGCATCAGCGATCTTTGCGCTGACTGGATAATATATGTAACTGATGTCGGTCAGAAGAAGGTAGTTCACTGGTTAAAATAGCCATGTTTTCATTGGGACTGAAATGCTTTCACAACAGCATTTCGACGCCATTTTTGACGCAGCTAGTCGTGCAGGGTGGTTAAAACGAGAGAACGTACGAGCCTTTTTTATTTTGAGATCAGGTTTTTTTTCAGCTTGCTTTTACAGGGGAATGTCAGCTTGGATCATGTCGGATTTGGACTAGTTATGGTGTATTGCGTGTTCCTCGTCAAAACACCCCCTCGTTCTTATCTTACATTTATAGGGGGTTGACGGCAAACGTTTTCGCACCCGATCAGGAGACACCGTGCCGTTGAAATCCCTTTTGCGCGAAGCACAATCTCGGTGCTTAGATAGCTTGCGAGGAAGAGAAAGCACTCTAAGTGATGACGAACTAGAGGTAAGTTCTCAGTTATTCATATATATTTGTCATTTTTGAACTTTTTTTTAACGGCAACTAATGGTGGCTGAGAAATGGCCCTGCAACTAGGATGCGTCACGTATTATGGGTGTGGCAGCAGTTAAATATGCGGATCTTCATAATAATCGGTTGTTATCTAGTAGTTTTTTTGTAAAATTTCCGTGCAGTCTAATTCTGTTTTCTTGAAGCTTAACAAACTACACATTTTCATATGAACGCATGCTGGACCTTAAGGTACAATGATTTTGAAGATTGTATTGCAGCTATTTTGTCAACGAAACACGGATACAATTTCAGGGCAACACTGCGGTCTATCTCTTATACACGCATGCACGTATCTCCTCCCTCTTGGAGCGTGCTCACACACAGGTAAGTTGACTATACCTTTATGGCACCTTCTCGTGATGGAATTATCATTCCCAGGACCTTGAGCCTCTGAGCATAAATGATTTGGTGCGTGTTTCTACTGCATAGTCACTTCAAAACATGCAATTAATGCATTTCTCAAGGTTCTGAAAGATGAGTTTGAAAGAGTGCTTGCTCTCACGATTATGAAGTTCCCCGACGTAGTTGAGTCAGTAGTACAGGTACCTTTTCAGTCGACATGTTATATTCCTCCTGACTGAGAGCTCACCGTCAACTATTATAAGGATCTTCTTCCTTCACGACTTTGTGACTACACGTACAGCCTATGTGTGACGTTCAACGAATTTTATGGATCTTGCAAGGTATCTGACTGTTTTTATAGTATTTCATTTCTGATACTGTGGTCATATTTTCCTTTTTGCAGGTGTTAGGCGGTGAACAGGAGAGGTCGCGGACGTTTCTCTGCCAAGCTACAGCTATATCGCTAAGGCAATGTTTTCACATTCTTGGCATAGAGCCACTATACAGGCTTTGATTTTTTCGACGGAACAAACCTGAATGTGCATAGACCTCATACTGGAACAATGTGAAACAGCACTTTCGTACTCAGGCACTTTCGCATTTTTTATCACCGAATCGTTCTTTTGAACAGACAACTACTGGAGTCTCTTCACAACAGGAGCTTTCAATGAAACTGTCAGAATGTTCTTTGACGAAGAGAGACTTAATTCGATGATTTGGAAATTGAGAAGAGAAAGTGAGCCACGCAGTAATCACGTCCACATTGTGCTCAAAATAAACTAGATATTCAGTTGATTCGTAGTGTTTGTATCCTTGTGTGAGCTTTTATAAATGCAGCCCACTTTTCCCAGCCTCGATTTCGTGATCCTCGACACGCGTGCATGTAGGCTCCAAGTGCAACTGTCTGTGTCGTTTGATCGATATCTGCCTCGACTCGGCTGTCAAGAACAAGACATACCAATAATGCTTCCACGTCCACTTCTGGTATATTTAATTCTGAGGATATCACCGAAAAGCGGACACGAGTGTATGGTTTTATCAGCTTCAAGAGCACCTGAGTTCGAAGATTCTTCAAAAGCTCCTCGACATAATCATGAATAAATGGATCCTCTATGATGTGCTGGTTATTGGTGATGAGCAGCGCTTCAAAGTCGGATATGGAATTCCGGTGGTATGCGGAAACTAATGAAGTAATGACTACTACCTCAGGGTCAGAACGAAAAGAACGTGTTTCTTGTGCATCAAAAGGGTTCACATCAGACTCCATCAGCATATTCGCAATAACTAAGTATTTCAGACTCTGAATACGTCGAGACTGGCCAGCCTCGTCATAGGACTTAAAAGATTCAAAGAAATCTGTTGCTGCCTCTCCCCACTGTCGTTCTGCCATATGCATTTTCCCGCCACACTCGCGAATTATTCCAAGGATGTGAGGGTGTGGGATAGCAGAAGTGACAGTTAAAGCTCTCAGATATGTTTCCTTCAGTCTCTTATTATTCTTTTGCTCCGTATACATTTGAATTTCAATAGCATACACTTCTAGTATCTGAGTTCCCTTTTGCTGATCAAAAGACCCATCGTTTTTCAGGCAAGCTTGGTGCAGCTTTTTGATTAACTTTCCAACTCGAACAAACTCTTTCATTGAAAGCCAGAGGTTACAAAGCTTCAGATTAGTTTTGAAGCAAAGACGCGCATTTTTATCATCCTCAAGCGTACACAGAGTAGTCTCATAAAATTCTTGACGAAACATTGCGTTAGGCGAAACACTAACTGCATCGATGATAGAGTTGAGAACCTTCTCACTGTAGTTGCGAGTAACTGCAGAACTGACATACTTCAACAGCTGGCGATAAGTTATCAACATATCTTCATAGTCACCGTGCTTTAGGTGTAATTTTACGATCTGTTTCAAAGCCTTGAAACCCCACTCGCCTGGCTCCTTTTCCATAACTAATACTGCCGAGAAACCATCAAATGCATCTTTAAAACTTCCTGCTTCCAGCAGAGCTGTTTCACGAAATAAGTGTGCCCCAAAAATTCAGTGGAATGAAGTGATGAGCACATAGACAGTATACTTGACAACTTACCTTTCGCGAAATAATACTGGTTTTCGGCATCTACGTCAGCTTCATCGGGATCTTCATCGGAGTATTCGAATCCGTAGTCTTCGAGCTCGTCGTCGGTCATCCACGAGGCTTAGAAGCCAGCGAGCACGGGCCTCTTTAGACTGCGCCTTCGGAGTAATAACTTTCCCAGTGAGTAGAGACAGTTGAACAGTTGAAAGAGGTACTGTAGCAGTAGGCCCAAATACTGTACGTGTACGTGTACTGTAGGGCTAATAGTTCTTCGTACAAATAAGTTGTACTTTATGGGGTACATGTACAGTACAACTACAGTATCTTTTTTAAAATATTTTCGTACATATTTTGAATGTATCCTACACGTACACGTACAGTACACTACAACGTTGTACGTGTACAGCTGTACACGTGTGCACGAAGTTTAATACGAAAGTATTTTATAAGGACTACGTACGCGTGCTGTACACGTACTGAATACAGCCAGAAAAAGGTACGAGTACTGCCGGAAGTATCATACTTCCGGAAATATGGCTACTAAATAATACTAACAACTTTATACGAATTGCGAAGGTACACACAATAATAAGTTTATCTTTATCTTCGAAGGTACAGTACTTCCGTACATAGCTACATACATACGAAGGTACTACCGTCGTATAAATTACAGCACAGTAACTTGTACACTTACTGTAGCATTTTTCATAGTGGTAGCGATATATAACGTACGGAAGTAGTGTACAGTACGACGTACTCAAATTTTTTTTCCGACTTTGGCAAGTAAAGAAAGGTGTACAACGTACTTCCGGAAGTACAACGTACTGTACGTCGAATGTGTTTATTCAGTTCCTTCGTACTGTACACGTACCTTCGTACAACGTCGTACGTTTACCCAGAAGAAATAGTATTAAACTTTATACACGTACAGTACTGCACTATTTTTAATTAAAACCCATGGTAGCTAGGCTAGCTAGTAGCTACCTTCGAAGGTAGCTAGCTACTATCGTGTACAAGTATCCGATAGCTACCTTCGAAGGAGCCTTCTTAGGTACCTTCGTAGATAGGTTACTACGTATTCGTACACGTGTAGCACTGTTAAGTAGCCAAGCGTGTAGATCTGTACCGAAGGTAGTTCATGTAGTATTCTGTACATAACAAAATAGTTTATAAACAACAATATCATACATAAGCTACAATAATAAATATTCCAGAGTCATGCGTGTACATATCGCACAACTTAGTATCACACGAAAGGAAGGTATCCTAGCTAGCTCTAGTGCCCTAGTTATTCATTTCTTGGCTGAATGACTGTTGCACTCAATGATAACTTAAGTACGAAGGTAATTCTTTATTTATCAAAAGGACAACGAACACTTGTACTCATGTATTTATACTCACTGTCGAAGTTCAAGTATAAAATTTTATTTCCCCTGCCTGTTTATAATAAAGAACGTTGTACCTCCGTAGTCTACAACTGCAGCTCTACAACGATAGCTGTACACGACGTCATTTTTTATAAAAAGTTGTCCAAATAAAATGGGCTATCGGATACTGTACCTTCGTACTGTACGTGTACGTGTTCAGCTGTACACGACTACCAAGGTACAATACACGTACAGTCG
>Ga0209630_10001281_pt1 | contig 27248 bp, 26 predicted proteins | sample COG_01_FD_184745 | JGI IMG/M metagenome (GOLD analysis project Ga0209630, IMG submission 184745) | Pelagic Microbial community sample from North Sea - COGITO 998_met_01 (SPAdes) (version 2) | ecosystem: Environmental > Aquatic > Marine > Neritic zone/Coastal water | place: Helgoland, sampling... | reverse complement strand
TTTCTTTTAATTAAGTAAACTCCAAAACTTTACTGTACAATAAGTTTTTGATCTGAATTCAGCATGGGATCATATGGAATAAAAAGCTCCATTACTGACGCAGCACGACTTTAATCAGTCAGTGGAGAAGCGGGGCGGGAAATCCGATAAATTTGAGGAGGATTTGGAGAGGTTCGTGATCTAACATGTCATACTTAAGCTTTTATTTTTTTTTTAGCTGCCTGTTGAGGATAGAAATAATACTCATTACGATCAGTTTTAAATCTTGGGTTAGAGTGAGAGTCTTTGTTAAGTGCTTTTTTATACTCACAAGAAATAAGAGACTTTGGTTGAACACCATGTTCATCTAACTTGGAGACAAGTTTGCGAACAGGGCCTCCATTGTCCCAGTTTTCCTGCTTAAAACCCATTATTGGTTTTGTAGGATAAACACCATAGCGAATTGCCACCCCCATCATTTCTTCCGATCTTAATACACTATAAGATTCAGGAGATTGACCATACTCGGCAAGAGCTTGTTCGAGTTTTATTGCCGTCTTAATTAATTTTTTTAAATGATCAGTCATGCATACAATTTAATTGGTTGTTAATGTACAATCAATTATTGAGCCAAACGGGAGCAGAGAGGCGGGAAGTCGAAACATTTTGAGGAGGATTTGAAGAAAATCACCTCCCCCAAGTTGACAGACGAATAATAACAAATTACTAAGCTTATTTTTACTCTTCAAGCCCTGCTATTCACAATCCTCTCCAAATGATGATAAGAACATCAATAGATCAGTAGTTGCAACAAAACCGTCGCCGTCAATGTCAGCTGGACAGTTGCTTGATACTAATTCGAACACACAGCTGCCATTATCAGTAGTAACGAATGCATCATAATTTATAGCATCAATGTAAGCACACCCAAAAACTTCATTTTCATCACAAACGCCATTTTCATTAAAATCGTTTTCACAAGGACAACTGTTGCAAGACTGTGGACACCATTCGGAAATAAGAACATCATTCCAATAGAAACTACAACCCAATACAGCAACTGCGTTAACACATCCTCCAACAGCGGACACGGCATCATCATCATCTAAACAGGTTTGAACACATGAAGATCCGTTACCACCACAAACCCCACACTCGTCAATTAAATTCCCAAAACAATCACACGCACCATCTGCAATCGGATCACATCCGCACTGATATGTTACACCAGGTCCATTACAAACACCGCAAAGGTCAATTTCCCCAACACAATCATCTATGTCATCACATATATTGTCCTGATCTTCATCTATACAAACTCCACAATTGATATAATTATCTATATTAATATATGATGCGTGTGGGTAACCCTGGAAAGGAGTTGAACCACTCCAGCTTGACCAATAATGTATATTTCCATCAACGTCAATAGCCGATATTCTATCATGTTTTGCTGTGAAACTTAAAAATAAAGCATCAGGAATTTGATTAAATGTCGTCTCAGAACCATTTCCCCAATAACTCAGTTGTCCATTTCCTCTTAGAGTAAAAACACCATCGTATACAGCCTGTATATCAATTAAATCATCAAATGGTGGAATGTTTACTTCTAATGAATTCGTGTGACTGATAACCTCAGTTGTACCGTCATTAAACAAAATCGCTATATAATTATATGATATATCTAATGAAGCTATCGTATTTGGTTCAAATTTTAAATATGGGTACATCCAATTACCATTATAATAATATCCGTCATCTTGAGTGTAACCCCAATCGTAAGTTAAAATGGAGCCTTGAACTCCCTGAGTAAACCAAACCCAAATTTCACCACTAGAAGTAGCCGCAGCAACATAACGATTATCAAAATCAAAATCAACTATATCGTAAGCTACTTCATCTGGTAAAGGATTCAAGTTTTGATAGTTGCTTGTTGTGCTAAAACCTTCAAGCCCTCCAAATTCATTTAATGCCATGATTGAGAAAGATGATGAACCATCAATAATGACTTTAGAATAGCCATAAGAAGAACTGAATATTGATGTGAAATCGTCCAGAATAACAGGGTTATATGATCCCCAGAGTTCAATGCTGTTTTCATTGGTTAAGCCACAAACGACAAATTCATCGTTTCCTCCATGCATATCAACTTGAATAAATCTATCATTAATGTCAGGGTGAGATATTGTCTCTAGTCCAGTCATATCGTTTCCATTTGGATCAAATGAGTAGTAATCAACTATTCCATTGGAATTTAATAGTACAGAAGCATATTCGTGACTACTTAAGTCAATTAACGGCTCAGTAATTATACATGAGCAATACTCACATGTGCCATCATCTTGAGTAGCAGAATCTTGATAGTTACATGCTTCTTGGTCTGCACATCCAGGCACTTCTTGATCATCACAAACATTATTATTGTTATTATCAGATGTACATCCGCCGCCGCATATTCCTAAAGCATCTAACTCGTTGCCGTCACAATCACAAGAGCCTTCTGGAATTCCTATTCCGTTACAAACTCCACATTCGTCATATTCTCCTACACAATCATCTATGTCATCACATAATCCGTCAGCATCAAAGTCTGAGGTGCAGACACCACCGCATATCCCTAAAGCATCTAACTGGTTACCATTACAGGCACAAAAGCCTTCTGGAATCCCAGTTCCATTACAAACTCCGCATTCGTCATATTCTCCTACACAGTCGTCTAGAACGTCACATATCCCATCATTGTCCACATCTGGATTTTCATCATTGCCACACTCACCACATATGTCTGGCAAGATGCAATTCCCATTATCAACAGTAGCAGAAGGATTAAAATTACAAGCTGATTCAATAACACAACCTAAAACGACATTATTAATGCATGCGGTTCCATCCCATGATTTTGTTATATCATGTGTCCGCATAGGATACACAGATCTTACAGAGGTTTTACTGTCTGGTGATGAATATAGACATCCATTGTAAGGGTCTTGAGAAATAGCTTTATATAAAGGTGCATTAGGACCTCCATACTGATTTTCATTCCCATTATATTGGGTTGAAGTCCAAATATTACCTCCATAAAAGGGGGTGATTACGTCACAATATGCTAAGCTTAATTCTAATTCTGAAGGTAAAAACCAATCGTCCCAACTTTCGAAGTTAAAGTTAATTGCGGCTTTTACAGCGGTTATTTCATTAGAAAATATCTGGCACTCAGAAGTTAAAATAAGCAACGTATTATTTAGCCCTTCACCGAAATCACTACTTGTGCCAGCAACATCTACACCATTACATCCCCAAGGGTATTCTCCAATACTTAAATTATGCATAACTAAAGCTTCAGCTGTATTATTGTCTAAATTGATAATCGTTGAGTTATCTCCGTATGACAGACCAATAAATTGCTCTGGGATTGCCCCCCCATCTAACAGTGATTGTATACAAGCACCATCATCAATAAGTTCTTGAAGATTGTATTCACAGGTTCCATTATTAATTAAAGCAGCATCGTCATAGTTTGATGCAAAAGGAAATGTGCACCCGATACACTCAAGCGTAATCTCTCCCTCACAAGTACAAGTTCCTTCAGGGATACCGTTTCCTCCACAAATTCCACATTCGTCTAAAACATTTCCTTCACAGTCACAATCTCCGTTAGTGATTCCTGCACCACCACATATACCACATTCGTCAAGGATACTTCCCTCACAGTCACAAAAACCTTCTTGAGGACCTTGGCCATTGCAAACTCCACATTCGTCATAAATTCCAACGCAGTCATCTACATCATCACATATGCCATCATTATCAGCGTCAAACAAACAAACACCATTACAAATACCTATTGCATCTAATTGATGTCCATAACAATCACAATCTCCTTCAGGATATCCTATTCCTGTCTGGTATGTAACTGGATATGGAGGAAAATAATTGTCTTCATTATTAAATTGATATCCAACACCACCAACAATATTCCCAGCAGCATAAACACACCAGCTACCTGGGTTTACCGCGCTAACAGAGGTGATTGTCATTTCATCTGATGGAATTTGACTTAATACTCCATTAGCAGAATCCATACTACCCCATACATCGTACCATCCATCATTAGAATTTGTGAAGAATACAGCACAAGATTCCCCATTACTATTAGGGAAAATAGCACTTATTTCATAGTTAACATTTAATATTTGAGCGGTATAATTATTGCCGTACCGATATAAATCCCCATTTTCAAGAACAATGTATGCTCGGTTAGTTGTCATTAAGATATCTCTTGCACCCGTGATATAATCTGGTGTGTATGCTGCTCCACTATTACCACCATAAAATTGTGCAACTTGAATGATCTCTCCTGACTCAGTTAGGCCTAATAAATTATTGTATCCATGTGACCATTTCACAACACTTTGAACCTCCGTTTGTGAAGGAAGGTCATCTAATATATAGTTACTAACTGATCCTATAGTTTCAATACTACCATTCTCAAAAAATACTAATGCCCCATCCTCTAAAGCAACAACATCTCTGATTTCATTATTGTATTGTAAGATCTCACTTGTAGCACCCGCAAACTCAAAGCCCCACGTATACACCTGATTTTGCTCAGTAAAAGCAAGTCCAATATACTTTGCTACTGAAACATTTATAAAAAACTGATCAGTTGGTGGAGGAATGTTTAAATTACTGCCAAGTTGAGTGCTGAGTAACCAATCGCCATAAACTTCTATTTGACCATTTACAAATACTATTGATCCAAAATCCATAGCAAACACTTCAATTTCCGAACTTAAGCAAGAACAAAATTCACATGAATATTCATCTTGAACCGTTGCAGATATTTGAAAATTACAAGCACTTTGGTCCATACACCCAATAGTCTCCTCAGTATCGCAAACCCCATTGATATTAATATCTAAGTCACAATTTCCACCACAAACACCTACGGCATCTGTAACTAAAACACCATCACAATCACAGTAACCTAAAGGTGTACCAAATCCATTACAAACTCCACATTCATCATATTCACCAATACAATCGTCCTCTGCATCACACAAGCCGTCACCGTCCTCGTCAGCAAAACACCCACCACCACACACTCCAATAACATCTAATTGATTACCATTACAATCACAAAATCCAGAAGGTATTCCATCTCCACCGCAAACTCCACATTCATCTATATCTCCAAAACAATCATCAATATCATCACAAATATTATCAGAATCGTTATTTTCAATAGAGCAACCACAAGTTGGCATAATCGGGGATTGAAGGCAACTAGGACATCCAAAAGTACCTACCTCAGTTAACGTTCCATCAAAAATCACACCTTCACTAGGCAATGAGCCAATGATCTTTCTTAATGTATATAAAGTACTCGCATTTTCACTTCCTCTAACAATTTGGAATTTGTTAGAAGGAATAACACAAAGCTGTTCATCACAGCCCTCATTGTTACCTGCATTGCATGTTGTATAATATGGTGAGTTAAAATGATCTGTTGCTAATTCCTGATTCCCTGAAATAATATTTCCTTCGGTTAATGGAAGGTCGACACCTCCTCCAATGCTCGCTGTAACACTGTATTCTATTGATGAATTATTACAACAATACATGTCACCATCTTGATCATCCATAACAAAATAATAATCTCCACCCGGTAATGAAATAGAATAATTATACCAATCAGTATTATACAGATATGGACCCCCAGATAGCAAAGTTTGACCATCTGAATTTTCTAGCGACCAAGTAATGTTTGAATAATATGATGTGTTAACATTGACGTTTATAACTGTATTTACAGGTTCACAACTGGACCATGAAAGGTTTCCAAATTCATCTCTTATTTCATAATTACAGACGGAACCGTTTGATTCAACATAACCGTCTATATGGGGCACAAAACTTGCTGAATTATATACACTGGTAGTTGTAAATGTGAAAAATGGTTGTCCTAAAAATGTTGAAATAACAATCTCTCCTCCATTCCAACCATAATTATTCTGGCTGTAACCAGAAACGTAGTATGTCTTATCATCATCAATACAAATCTCTTGATTAAACCCAAATCCACCTGACAAAATAGATAATCCATCTGAATCAACGATACTCCAGGTATCACCTACTTGACCGCCAATAGCTTCAACATTGACATATGTTGTGCCAATTTCACATACACATTGAGAATATGAAGTAAATGAAATTAAATACAAGAAAAGAAAAGTTAGATGTTTCATGAAAAAGATTTTTAACAATATACGATATGTTTTACATAAAAAGTTAAAGAATAGCACAATAGGGAGAAGAGAGGCGGGAAGTCGAAACATTTTGAGGAGGATTTGAAGGACTTACAACATATCGACTATCATTGACAAATGAAAATCCTAAGTTTAAACATCAGACAAGGAGGAGGTCCAAGAGCAAAAAGCATTCTTAGAGAAATAGAACAAGTCGCTGATTGTGACATCATCGTTCTTACTGAAATTAGAAATAACTTAAACCTCCCCTATTTCAAATCTGTACTTGACTATCTCGGATACACCTCTCAATTCGACACCAGTGGAGAACCTCTATTGAACGGCGTTTTGGTCGCTTGCAAGAAAAAATGCAAGTTCCATGTATATGATACGCTTGGAAAGGATAGCCATAGAGTGATTAGGATTTCAATGGGTGGAATGAAAATATTCGCTTGCTATTTTGATCAAGGCAATGCAAAAAAGCCACTATTCAATTTTCTTCTTAAGGAACTTCCGAAGCATAAAAAGGCCATACTCTGTGGTGACATCAATACGGGTAAAAGAGAAATAGACCAAGTTGCTGCCACTTTCTATTGCTATAAACAGTTTGAGCAGCTTGAAACGTCCGCGAAGCTAACAGATGCATGGCGTGCCATTCATGGAGACAAACGGGAGTATAGCTGGTACAGCAATAAACCACACTGTAACGGATTTAGAATAGATCACTTCTTCGTGAGCGCGCAATTGAAACCCAAGATTAAGGATTGTTATTACAATCACTCAATTAGGGAAAGAAAAGATAAGGTGAGTGACCATTCTATGATGGTGTTCGAGTTGGGGTAAGGGAGACATAATATGGCATACACACTGTCGAGGCTATAGATTACCTTTCAGGTCTAATGTATCGTGAGGTGAGGGAAAAACCCTTGTTGCAAATTTGCATGACTTCAAATCTTCAAGTAGGGTTTCCAAATCCTTTTCCGTTCCTTGTCCATTTTGATGGCAAACAACAGTAACCATTAAATCCCCAAATAGGTTTGAACTGTCAATGCGTGACAACAATCCACCTTCTCTCACTTGTAGTTCGCCGATATAACCTAATTGATAGTGAGGACCTCTATCCCCAGGAACAAGTGACCAATTCCCAATGGTCCATACTGGGCAAGGGTGAAAGCACAAATCAACTGAAACCGTTGGCCCTTCATTACGGGTATCGTTGAAAATTAAGGTGAAAAACATAATGCAAAATTAATGTCAAATGGTCGACAAAAAAACTATAACTTTAATGCATTTATCCCTTCAGACTATCTCTTAATTCAAAATAAATACAGATGGCCGGAAAAAATTGGAATTCTAAAACCAAACAACACACAGACGTTATTAAATCTGAAACTATTTGTAAATGAGTGATATTCATACTATAGAACTAGAAGACGGATGCTTATATGTTGGGGAAATGAAAGACGGAAAAGAACATGGGAAAGGAATATATACCTGGTCTGAAAGAGGTAAATATGATGGAGAATGGAAAGACGGAAAAGAACATGGGAAAGGAATATATACCTTTTCTGACGGCAGAAAATATGAGGGAGAATTTAAAGACGGGAAAGAACATGGGAAAGGAATATATACCTTTTCTAACGGAAGTAAAATATATGAGGGAGAATGGAAAGACGGACTAGAACATGGGAAAGGAATATATACCTGGCCTGACGGAAGTAAATATGAGGGAGAGTGGAAAGACGGAAAAGAACATGGGAAAGGAATATATACCTGGGCTTATGGTAGTAAATATGATGGCCGTAAATATGAGGGAGAATTGCAAGACGGAACATTTCATGGGAAAGGAATATTTACCTGGCCTGACGGAAGTAAATATGAGGGAGAGTTTAAAGACGAAAATAAACATGGGAAAGGAATATATACCTGGACAAACGGATCTATTTATGAAGGTAGACATGAACATGGAGAACGTGTTGAAGGGACGATTAAACATGGCACTTTAAAAATTACGGGACAAATCAAAACAATTGATAATCGTACAGAAAAAAATAACTATAAAGAAGACGTAGAATTGATAGTTACTGATAAAGACGCTAATAAAACTAAATTCAAATACGGAACAGAAATAAAAGGTTTAATACTAGTAGAGTGAGTTTAATGAAACTAGCTGTTGTTCGATATCGAAATTATGGATGTACATTCTCAGGAGATGACGAAGGTGAGGAATGTCAGAATAAATTCTACTGGTCATTTTTTGAGTTAAATAATGGTGTAGTTTATGTTCTACACTTTATTGAATTCTGGAAAAACAAAAAACAAATAGATCATGACATAGAGATAAGCTATGCAGATTCAGAACTCTTAGATGGTAAGATAATTAAATACGATTTTGAGCAAGAGTTTTTTGATTGGTTTGAAACTCTTCCCCCAGTAAAGGATTTAAAAGAACTTACCTATCCAAATAAAGAGGAAGTAGAATGTATTAAAGCTTTTTTCTATCGAGAAATCTTCAATACTCGAACAACTGCTACTGATATTATTAAGGTTTAAAATACGCTCTGATTTTCAATCAAAAAGCTTCATAACAGCCATCAAGTTTTTAATTAAATAAAAAAAATATGCCAATCTTCAATGTCAAACATCTGAAAACACGTATATTTGTAATGCATCAGGAACGCTTTAAGCGTACCAACCGACTTACTCGAAGCACGGTGGTTTAGAATGCGGGAACTCTCCAAAATTAACGAGTCATCCACATACTTTCTTGTTGCAATTTATGTCAAACTTAAATTGTAAAACAATGAAAAAATCAAAACAAATTCAAGTCAAATTCTTCAAAGAAGAATCTATTTTCAATCTTATTGATTCAGAAAGCCTTGAGCTTTACCGTCAAATGATGGCAGACCGTTATTCGAATCTTAATTATGAAGAGGAATGACCTACCCTCTTAGCGGGGAACTCGTCTTTAAAGTGACATTCGATCAGCATGGGTTTCCAATCGGCAGTTACACTAGAGCTGCAATCATACATACATGTTCAGCACAGATATATGCTAGATCACCATTTAATGAATCTAACAAGCCTGATAAGCTAGAAAACTTCAAAGTAGAATTAATCTCAATAAAATGAAGTTGGTAGATTTATCTAAAATATTGTACCACAACCCAGAGATCATCAAAACGATGATGAAGTACAACAAGGGATTTGGCGTAGTGAAGGTGGAGAATGAAAATGAATGACAGAAAATAATTAATATTTAATAATTAGTAACCAGCATCCCGAGCGACGAGTAAATCGTCCGGCAACCGAGCGAGACCCGCCACGGTGCCAACATGATGTGCGGCTAACCTCAGAACGTCTCTGAGAGGTCGAAAATCGTAGGTCAAACGCCAGTCGTTTGTGATGCACAAACTTATAAACTATGACGTGGGAAATTTCAGAACGATTTGGTAAAGATGAGGAGATGACGCTCATCATTAAAGGGTGTTTACAATTCAGGAAGGAACTCGAGGGCGACCCCTCACACCTACCCTTCCCTCAGAATTCTTGTTGCTACAACTTCAAGGTTGAAGATGAGGGACTTCATGACATCCCGCTACCCTTGAAGTTGGTTCTGCAGTTGTGGGAAACTGCTGAGGGATGGAGTGGTGTATGTGCCGTATGCGGCGCAGAATCCGTCTATGGCATCGGATGTGGTGGCATGCTTTCCAGCGGAGGAGTTATGGGTCACTGCATCGTTTGTCACTCAAGAAACTACTTCCACATCGGAGGACTGACAAGAACTGGAGCAGATCTTAAATCGAAGATCCTAGGGGATACATATAAAATTTCTAAAACTGCATTCGGAAGTTGTTACCGTGGAGAGAAAGTTCCGATTTACGAAAGGCTGCACAGTTTAGGATGTTTGGAGTTGCCAAAAAAGAGTTGGCTACAAGAAGAAAAACCAGACGATGCAACAGCAGAAGAAACTCAATTAATATGACGAAACAAGAATACATTAACCACCACACGGAAGCGTCCATAGAGCTTCTTGCTGAAATAATATTAACTGACCCAACTCATTTATATCTGTCAGATGACCATTGGATCCCAAAGGGGAAGGACAGAATAGATCTGTTGAATGTCTTACTTAGAATCTGCGTGATTAATTCAAATGTGAATCTATTCGACAGAATAAGTGAAATTATAGAATACTTGGAAAAACGACAATCCTCAATAGAGATGGGTCGTACAAATAGAAAAGCACACACGAAAGAGCTGGAATACAGAGTGGCTTGTATGACTGACACCGATCTGATATATCATCAAAATAGAGAATTTAACATACACGCCACCGTTTCGATTAGATTTTGTTATTTGGGATTGATGATGGACGAAATTATACGTCGTTTTGACTGCTCAGAGGTGGTCGACGAGGAAGGATCTTGGACTTTTAAACCTGGAATCGATCAGCTCCGAAAATTAACACTACTGGAAAAAAAACTACTATGGAATTAATCTTACATATCCCCCACTCCTCTATCTATTTCCCGCATAGAAAAGGATTTTTACTCAATGAAAACGAGCTATTAAAAGAGGCGGAACATATGGGGGACTTACATACTGAGGAGTTGTTCTACCCGAAAGAACAACAGGGCAAACACAGGGCGGTCGTGGCAAGCTTTTCTCGCGTCTTTTGTGATGCCGAGAGGTATGAAGAGGATGAGAAGGAGATGATGTCTCGGTTTGGGATGGGAGCCACTTACACGCACAGTGACGATGGGGAAAAGATTAGAGAACTGTCCAACGCATTGCGGGAAGAGATCCTAACTGAATACTACAGACCTCATCACAAGAAGCTGGAGTTAAATGTAGAGGAATGTCTTGAAAACAATGAGGAAGTTCTGATTGTGGATTGTCACTCCTTCCCGAACATCCCACGTACCAATTCCATCCTCAACGTATCCGGAGAGATTAGGCCAGACATCTGTATCGGTACCGATGAGTATCACACAAGCAAAGAACTTACAGAGTTTGTGGTGGGGTTCTTCAAAGCCAAAGGGTATTCCGTAAGCATTAACACCCCTTACTCTGGTTCAATGGTTCCATTAAAACATTATCGCTCAAGCCCAAATCTAAGCACCATCATGATTGAGATAAATCGAAAATTGTATATGGATGAAGTGACGAAAGAGAAATTAGAACTGAGTGGTGAATTCCAGAGAGTTCAGGATGACCTACAAGAGTTGTTTGAGGGTATAAGAAACAAGCCATAAACTCATTACCATAATGATCTAAATAAAAGGAAAATTGTTATGTAAATCAGACAACGTAAATAGGTTACTAAGCCACATGTGTTTATTTGAACATTAACGATAAGCAATGTTAGCCTATCGTTGAAAAGTTATTGGGACTTTTGCCATAAAGTTCTATGTGCTTGGATTTGGTTTATATAAATTTGCTCTACTGGTGAGATTTTCACCAGTAGGACACTAAATGAAGATAAAAATGAAATTGAGGTTTGCGGGACATGAAACTTTTGCTTGTAGGGCTTCTTGGCTTCATAAGGGTTTAAAATATTTCAAAAAAGAAGCATCACTTAATTCCTTCACTAATCCCGACGCGGTTGTGGACTTGGGCGTAGGAAAAAATATGGTGCTTTCAATTAGATTTTGGTTACAAGCATTTGGGCTTGTTTCTGAACAGGGCGAGCTGCTAGAAGATGCTATCCTACTAACATCTATTGGAGAAAGAGTCGCTTTTGATCCATTACTAGAAAAAAAAGATTCTCTGTGGCATCTGCACATATTACTTGTGAATAATGGATACGCAAGCATTTATACATATTTCTTTAAGGAGTTCTTTAAACGAAAAGCTTCTAGAACGTTTACAGAAAGTGAGTTTGTTCGTTCTATTAACACATGGTTAAAAAACTTAGAATCTTCAATACCCGCTGAGAGATCTATGACAAGTGATTTGAAAGTCCTAATAGACAGCTACTGCACTAGAAGCATCGGGAAGGACCCCGAAGAATCCATGATGACTTTACTTGTAAGCCTCAATTTAATCATTAAGACCAACTATAAATCTGAGGGAGAGCAAGTCTATGAACTCAATCAAGCTGCCTCGACATCCATTAGCACGACCCTGTTCGCTTCATTATTAATCCGAGCCTTTTCCTCACCTTCGGAGTCAATGGACACATTATATGATAAAATCGGTTATCCTCTCGTCTTGAATAGGGAAGATTTCATCACAAGGGTAGAGAATACATGCTTAGAATTTCCTGACATGTTTGTTTATAAGGAAGATGCAGGCCTGAGAGAAGTTCAGTTCAACCAAGGGCTAGATGCAGTGAGTTTTTTAGCATCAGTAAAGATTGAGGAGACATGTTAATATCAACAAACATTTTAAGGGACGAGAATATAGACTTCGATTATATCGTTACAGAAAATTCTCAGAAAATATTTGAATCCATTCATCGTTCGAAAGGGACAGGACAGAAATGTTTTAACCTTATCGGTTCGTATGGCACAGGAAAGTCATCATTCCTCTTGGCGCTCGAGCAAACCCTCCGAGGTACAAAATTATTTTTTGATCGGAAAATCAAGAAAGTTGAGGACGTGCCTCTCTTTATTAAATTGATCGGAACCCCAATTTCGATTAGAGAAGCGCTAGCCGAGGAATTGAAGTTGTCAAAAAACAGCAAGATTGACAAGATTCTAGATGCAATCGAGAAAAAGCAAAAATCTGGAAGAGAAGTCTTTGTACTCGTTGATGAGTTGGGTAAATTTATAGAGTATGCTCTAAATAACAACCCGAAAGAAGAAACGTATATTTTTCAGAGAATCGCGGAGTTTTTTAATGATGCAAGTAAAAGTATTTTTTGGATCGGCACACTCCATCAAAATATTGATCGATATGCAACAGAAGCTTCCGAAGTGGACTCACTTGAATGGGAAAAAGTTAGCGGTCGCTTTATCACACTCAACTTCAATGAGCCCCCCACCACCCTTTTAGAGTTAATCGCAAAAAAAATAGACAAGACAAAGGCATCTTCAGAAATGTCTGCGATTTCTAAAGCGAATAAGTTGATTGCTGATTCCAAGCTGATTCCTGATGGGTTTATTCAATCAGCCGAGAGATTGAAAAAGGAGTGTTCACCGTTTGATGCACTCACTTCTTTTCTAGCGATTTCTGTACTTCAAAAATATGGACAGAACGAACGCTCTATATTCACCTTTCTTTCTGCTCAAGGGCCAAATACAATTTATGAATATTCTCATAATTTCTATAATCCAACCTCATTATTTGAATATTCTGTTCAAAGGTTAGGACATGTCTTATTCAGCAACAACAATCCAGACAAACTACTCTGGGAAGCTGCAGAAAGAGCACTTCAAAGGGCCGACTCGCATAAAGAAATTGATCCTGCCTCATCAAGGGTAGCAATGCGCACGATTCTATTAACGACTATTTTTTCGAGAGAAGGAAGTAAGTTTACCGAAGAAAAACTGAAGGGCTATATCACAGCTGTTTGTGGTGATCTAGCGAAACCTACTGTAAGTCAATTAATCGACAAAAACATCATACAGTTCCTCAAACATCGAGGGAAGATGGTGTTTGTAGAAGGCACAGACGTAAATATAAAATCAGAATTAAATCTCGCATCAAAAAAAATAGCTTCGCAAATAGATTACTCCTCAGAAATTGTTGAGCGGATAAGTTTAGTCCCTACTCTTTCTAGAGCACATCTTATTAATACAGGAGCTCCGAGATTTATTTATTATAAACTCCATTCAGAAAACAACAATTCACAGGAGGTAGAAGGAAATACAAATTGTATTTGCCACATCATGCTTGGCGAGAGCAAGAAGCATGTAGAAGAGCTGAAATCATACCCTGAAATATATGTTCACATCGTTGACAAAGAATCGCTCGACTCTCTTATGCGAGAAATCTTGTTATATGAGATTATACTAGAAAAATATCAAGACGATTTGGTTGTAAAGCAACTTGTCGCAAATGAAAGAGACCATGTATTAAACAATCTTAATCAATCGCTTAGAGAGAAATGCTTTGTGAATGAAGCTAAATGGATGATTCCCGGTGAAAAAGATTTTATTTCTATTAGTTCAGAAACAGAAGCAAATCAAATTTTTGCATCTGTATTTGACAAAGCTTATCATGCTTCGCCAATGGTACAGAATGAATTAATTAACAGAGCGAAATTATCTGTCCCAATTAATTCTGCAAGAAAAACAATCCTTCGATCTCTAGAAAATAGATTCTCAGCACCAGACTTAGGCTTTACAGAGGATAAATTTCCTGCTCAAAAATCTATTTTTCTCTCGACCTGGACAAAAGAAGGGATGTATGATTTCAAAACTGGTGAATTAAAAAATCCGGATCCCAGCTCTAGCTATTCTTCAGCTTGGGCCGCTTCAGAAAAATTTCTTGAAGACACCATCTCGGGTAAAACAAATATTAAAAACTTATTTGACTCTTTAGAGAAAGCTCCCTTTGGAATGAAAAGAGGATTCTTAAATTATTGGATCCCACTCTTCTTGATCACAAAAGAAGATGAATTCGCGCTATACTATGGACCCGAAGACAAGTACTTGCCCTATTTATCCATTGATATTTTCGACTCTATCATTAGAAAGCCCGAAGATTTTTTAATGAAGAAATTTAGTTTTTCTGGAGTTAGCAAAGCCGCTTTAAATCAATACCGTGACATTGCACAAGTTGACGACAATAGATCAACTGCAAGAAGCACTTATCTAGGCATTTTTACAAATTTCATACTTCTACATAGAGATCTAAATAAATATGCACTTTCTACAAATACTGTAAGTAAAGAAGCGATGGCGCTCAGAGAAGCCATAGGGAATGCACCTGATCCAGAAACAGCTTTATTTGACACGATACCCTCTGCGATTGGATTCCCACAGATAGCCAATACAGAAGACGAAGAAATTATATCCAATTATTTTAAAATATTGGGTGACAAAGCGAGAGAATTGGCTGGTTGTTATACGGAGTTACTGAAAAGAATTGAGGCAACTTTGCTGAATAGTTTTGGCGTGACCGAGACATCCTTTACAGAGATTAAGTCTTCAATCATTCACAAATTAGAAGGTGTTGAATCTTCTTTGTTGAAGCCACACTTAAGAGTAATTTATGAAAGACTTGTATCCCCACTTGATGATCAAGAATCGTGGATAAAGTCCGTAGCGGACGCTATGCTTGGCTATTCCCTAGATTCACTCACTGACGATACTGAGATGTTGTTTCACAAAAACTTAACTGGAGCCGTGCACGCCCTTATCTCTCATAAAAATTTAATAAACAAACCTAAAGGCAGTCTTGAAATTTCTTTTACAACGAAAGAAGGTGAACGTCTTAACAGATATGTAAAAGAGGCCACTCTAGCTGAGTCTAGTAAATTATCTACAATCGTTCATGAGTTAACCTCTGAAGAAAAGCTACAGCTGATAAGTATTATTCTAGAAACTGAATCAAAATCTGAATTATGGGAGATAGCGTAAAACATTTACTGGGAATAAGTGGAGGAAAAGACAGCGCAGCGCTTGCTTTGTACTTAAGAAAGCGACACCCAGACATCAGCGTAGAATACTATACATGCGACACGGGCAAGGAGCTTAAAGAAACCTACGATCTCATAGATCGGCTTGAATCCGCTTTAGGAAAACCCATCGTTAAGTATCAATCTTTTGAAGAGGGCAAAACAGCTTTAGAGAACCCATTTGATCACTTCCTGGCTTCGTATGGCCACTACCTCCCATCGTCAATGTCTCGATGGTGTACAAAGAAAATGAAGCTAGAACCTTTTGAAAAAACGATAGGCAATGAACCTACAATATCTTATGTAGGCATACGAGGTGACGAGAACAGAGAAGGCTATGTATCGACGAGAGAGAATATTCAAACAATTTTCCCATACAGAAAAAACATCTGGAGTGAAGATGTCATTAAAATTGCGTTATCTAAAGACAAAAGAACGCATTTCATTGCCGGTCTAAGTAAAAAGATTTCTGGAGATAAACTTTTAAAGGCAGAAGAATTAGTCAACTCAAAACTGGGATTAACGTTCACCTTAAAACAGAAAGTAAATGCCTTATTAGATTTAGATATTATATCCTTTAACTATGCTGTTTTCGAAACGCTGAAAGACACAGATTATCCTGTCGGAAAACTCGAATCATTCCCTCTACTTGAAAACACAGAAATAATAGGCATCAATGAGGTCTATGATATTTTAGAAAAATCTGGAGTTGGTATCCCTGCTTACTATCTGCCTGTAGAATATAAAGTTAAGGTAGATGGCAAAATGCAAACGGGCACATACTCAAGAAGCAGATCAGGATGTTTCTTTTGTTTCTATCAGCAAAAAATTGAATGGGTCTGGTTACTTGAACAACATCCGGAGCTTTTTAAAGAAGCCATGAAGTATGAAAAAGATGGATACACCTGGTCAGAAGAGCCACTCGCTGACTTAATGAAGCCCGTTCGTGTAGAAAACATTAAGAAAGAACATTGGAAAAGAACCGAGAGAAAAAAGGCAGCGTCAGACTCTACGGTTTCATGGAAAGACCAAGTACTTCAAGCTGAAGGGCAAGGATGTACAAGTTGTTTCGTATAATTACTAAATGAATTTAAAAATGTCGTTACCTGAATATTTAGATAACGCATCAACGACGCCAGTAGATTCCAGAGTTAAAGAAGCAATGCTCCCCTATTTTGACGAAATCTTTGGGAACGCTTCTAGCAATCACATCTATGGCAAGCAAGCAAAAGAAGCCGTCGAAAAAGCGAGAAAACAAGTCGCAAGCATTATTAATGCTGACGCAGACGAAATTATTTTCACTTCTGGGGCCACTGAAGCAATAAACCTTGGCATAAAGGGATATTGGGAAAGTCATCGGGAAAAAGGGAATCACATTGTTACCGTAAAAACAGAACACAAGGCAGTACTAGAAACGTGTAAATATCTTGAGACCCTTGGAGTTGAAGTGACTTATCTGGGTGTAGATGAGAATGGGCTTATTTCCATTGATGAGTTAGGAGAATCTATCAGACCAGACACAATTCTGATTTCTGTGATGTATGTCAATAACGAAATTGGTGTTATTCAAGACATCCCTAAAATTGGAGAAATCGCTAGAGAAAACGACATGGCTTTTTTCTGTGATGCTACTCAAGCTATTGGGAAGATCCCTGTCGATGTCGTGAATGACAATATCGACATGCTATGTATGTCTGCACATAAGTTTAATGGACCTAAAGGTGTGGGAGCTTTGTATCTAAAACGCGGAATCGATATTTCCCCTCAAATTCATGGAGGCGGACAAGAGAAAGGTTTACGCGGAGGCACCTACAGCACCCCACTTATTGTGGGAATGGGAGAATCAGCTAGGATAGCTTTAGAGGGATCTGATTCAAGGGGAGCTTCAATGCGCCATGAACGGGATAAATGGGCGACCTATTTTGAAGATGAAGGACTGGGGGTGGTTAATTTTAAAAACACATCCACAGCCCCTCATATATTAAGCATACAACTCAGTCAAGATGCCGAAGACTTTTTAATGGCCAATGCTTCAAAAATAGCCGCATCGACAGGCAGTGCCTGCAATACTGCTATTGTAGAACCATCACACGTTTTAAAAACCGTAGGTAAAGAAGCTGGGAAAACAATCCGGATATCGTTTTGAAAAGAAAAACTTCTACATATAAAAAAAGAATTAAAGAACTAATAACAACAGGATTTAGTAATCAGGATATTCAAAGTATGATTCATCAAGAATACCAGATTCATTTTCTTCTTAGTGAGATTAGTAAGAAACGAGATAATAACAAAGGATTAAAAGAAACGGCTAATAATAATACTGAATTATATCAACTTACAATTAACGCCTTAGAATTAAATAAAAATATACCTCAATCAGCACAAGAAATAAGCATAATTATAAAAAATTCATTTCAACAGATCTATGCACAAAAACAGATTAGTAGGCAACTTAAAAGCATGCCGCACCTCATCGAGCACTCAGATTTTACTGGCAAGTACAAACTGATTTCCAAAGCTAAAAATGAAAATCCACAAAAAACCAAAGAACAACTTAAGATATATAATCTAATAAATATTGATGAGTTAAATCAAATACACGAAAGAGATATTCTATTTGACCTACAGCAAGAAATTTTACAACGCTTAATTCAAATTAATAGTGGTAATAAAAAGTTTGACGAAATCGTAAGATCTATCGTAAGAGACAATACGATAACTGCTAAAGAAGAGGCATTTCTTAGATTTAAAGCCGAAGAATTAAATGTTTCTTATGCCTTTCTCGAAAAGGCACAAAACGCATTGCATGAAAATAATCCATACTTTGATAATCTTATTCACCTTGTATTTGAAGATAGTAAAATTGAGGAAAATGAAATAGAATTTCTTCAAGAAAAAATTCAAGAAAATGGATTTTCAATAGATTATTTCAATATTCGATTCTGGCAAATAGCTATAACTGAATACCAGAATGTCCTACTCTTGTTCAATGATTTTAATTCTATCATCAAACTTTGGGGATTGAACAAGATTCTACAAAAAAGTATTATTGATTTAAAAACCGAGGATTTCTTCACGAGTTTATGTATTAAGAACGGGAATAGTTTTGAGGAAATAATTGCTTACGGCAAATCATTTTTAATGGACTACTTTGTGTCCGAAATCGATCTAAAATTGGAAGATTTAGAAATGTTTTTAGCTTCATTTGATTTACACAATGAGTCATCCCAAGTAAGACATCATGATGAAAAAAGTTATGACATGACTTATATAAAAAAAGTTATCATAGAAGAAAAAAGAAGAATTGGAGATCCCTCTGCGGTTTTATTAGCAGAAAATATATTATTTAGATTAGAAAATTAATTATGAGTTTAATTAAATTAATAAAAGGACTGAGCGGTACTGAAAAAACCGAATTACTTGGAAGCGAAACTGAACGTATTTTAAGATACACTTTTACAGATAAAGATACAGACGCGTTACCCAAAGAAATAGTTAATCTTGCAGTAGCAAATTCCAAGGGAGCTAAGATGATTAGAGAACACAAAGCACGAACCCAATTAATCGAGTCTCTAAAAATAGATAAAATAAAATCCCTGGGGTTTGAGAATTATAAAGATGCTATTAAATGTTACAAAAACAATTTCGCACAATTTGTCACAGATTTCGAAATCGAAAACGATTTTGTTTATGAAAAGCCCGCTGATGAAAGAACGAATTCGGAATATATAATCCCGGTTTATGGTGAAAGTAATGGCTCAAGTGCATTTCCCCACCCATACCAGTTACGACTAAAGGATGAATTAAACTACCTGTTCAGGACGAGGAGGCATTCAAATATCCTTATTACCATGCCAACAGGTGCTGGAAAAACAATTTTAGCAATGGAAGTGATCATTGATTTACTTCGTTCCTTCAAAGTTGGAGAAAATAAGAAATTGCAAATTGGTTGGTTTGTCGAGAAGCAAGAACTTTGCGAACAAAGTCTTCAGTCATTTCAAAAATTATGGAAACAAAAGGGAGATAGAAAGGTTATTTGTCAGAGATATTTTGATAAATTTAATGAGTTGAATAATAGTAATGAGAATCGAATTACTTTTGCAACATTTACATTATTAACTTCTAGACTCGCACAACCTGAAGTTAAAAAATTTCTTCAAGGAATTGACGTGCTGGTTATTGACGAAGCACATGCATCAAATGCTTACACTTACAAAGAAGTTCTGGATACATATGAGGAATATTCACCACAAGGCTTAAGGCTAGGTTTAACAGCTACTCCATACAGAAATGATGACGACGAATTTCAGACACTAAGAGATGTTTTCAGAACATATCTAGAGATAAAAGATGAAAACGGAAAAGAACTAGAAAGTCCGATCGATTACCTAGTTAAAGGAGAATACCTTTCATCAGTTCAAATTCAAGTTTTAAATGCTGAACGAGGGAATAGTAATTCTGATTATTACAAACAACTACATACTGCTGTAAAAGAAGAGTGCTTAAATTTAATAAGTAAAAAAGAAAATACAATTATTTTTGCACAATCAAGGTCTCACGCAATAGCTCTTAACATTTATTTAAAACGAGAAGGAATTGAAAACGAGTTAATTATTGGGAATACACCTCCGATTCTCAGGAAAAACTACCTACAGAGGTTCGGTGATTCTGAAGAGACTCTTTCTGTTCTTGTTAATCATCAAATTTTGTCAACAGGTATTGATGTCCCCGGATTAAACTCTATAATGGTTCTTTCAAAAATCGAATCACCGACTTTAGCCCTTCAAGTCATAGGCAGAGCTATGCGAGGTGAAAAAAATGGAGGCAATCCTTCAAACACATTATACCTTACCAAAGACAATCATAATAGATTAAAAGAATTTAAATTATTAGAAAACATAGTTCTTAATAGATAATTAAATGAATAACTTATACGGAAATAATTTTGTGCAAAAGCAAAGAGCCTCAGGCTTTAAATCGACGATATATGCAATGGCAGAAATTGTGGACAATTCTGTCGATGCAGGAGCTACAAATATTGACATTATCATTAAAACAAAAGAGACCTTCGCTGGACTTAAAAGTGTACTGTCTATAAGTGAGATATTATTCTTAGACAATGGCAAGGGAATGACAAAAGATCGCATAAATGGCTGTCTCACGTTTTCCGAAGGTGAAGGTCGTTCAGCCTCTAGAATTGGAGCTTTTGGCGTTGGATTACCCAATTCTTCAATAAGTGTCTGTCAAAGAACTGAAGTCTATTCATTAGATCAATCAAACACCTGGAATCATGTGTTTCTAGATTTAAATGATCAAAAAAACAGAACTGAGCCAGGATATGACCCTTCAATTGTAAAAAATCCACCGTTAGATAGCTTGATTGATATGCCTGATAATTGTAGGACAATTATCAGATGGGCAGAAATTGATTTAATTGATACATCAAATACCGATATTTTAATAAGAAGAGCAAATAAATTATTAGGAAGAATATATCGCTACAAAATGGGGAGGGGGATAAATATTTCGATAGCGTCATACCTAGAAGGCAATACTCAATACACTACCCCTCCTGTTTCAATTATCCCTTATGACCCTTTGTTTCTAACAGAAACGAACAACTATATAAGCCCTCTAATTTGGAAGGCTGCAACAATACAAGATCCAAAAGGCAGGCATAAAATCCTTAGTGAGAAATCTGAATTTAACTCTGTTTTTCATTACAAAAAATTTATAAATGGGTGCCAAGAAAATGCAACACATAAAGCTCTTTTTCAAAAGCACGATGATTACTGGGATGTCACATACCCATTTAAAGTTGGCAACAAAACTTATAATTGGTCAATAAAAGCTTCATTTGCTTGTAGAGGTATAAGAACACCAGGAATAGGTGCTGGAGGTAGAACAGATATTGGTCAAGCTATTGGGAAAAAAATGACCGGTGACAGAAACGACAAGATCAGTAGTGCTAATATATTTTTCATGAGAGGTGAAAGAGAAATTGATTATGGAAATTATGGTTTATATAAAGTGACAGATGAGAAACAACGCTGGTGGACAATTGAAATTCATTTTGATCAAGACCTAGATGAGTTAATGGGCGTTAGTAACGTTAAGCAGAGTGTTGGATTTAGAGCTATACAACACCAGGAAATTGAAGATGTAGAAGTGCATGAAGACTTAGCCATTGGGGTTCAACGAGAAATACTTTGGGAACAAATGAGCCGCGTTATTTCAAGAGCCATTAAAAAAATGATGAAGGAAATTAATCAATATGCTCAGGACTTTAAGCGTTTGGAAGAATCCTTTTTAGATGACAACGATGGTGTAAGGACCCCGATTCCTCAAGCTGAAACTACTGTAATTCAAGTCATACCAAAAGGAGATGCATGGTCAAAGGAGCAAAAACAGGAAGTTGCAACATTTCTTAAAGAAAAGTTTATGCATTTACCTATAAATGTCATTAATCACCAAGTGAAAATCTTCGCTGATGGTCTAACAAAGACTCTTGTTCTTTACGCTCCAAATGAATCTGGATTTTTATTTGAATTAACTGAAAAGCGAGGTAAATTAATAACACTAATAAACACAAATCATGTTTATTACACGAATATTATTGAGCCCTTAAAAAGCAACAAATATTTGAAGGAATTTGCTATTTCAATTGAAATGTTAATTAGTGCCTACGCACTAGAAATGGATATTTTAATTCAAGATAATCCTGCAAAATATGAACAACCATTAGAAAAATATTTGTTAAACCTTAGTTCAAGATTGAACGAATTTATAACAGACTCAGATATTAAAATCAATTCTGAATTATGGCAAGAGAGACTAAAGACTAGAGATTCAGCTAAAAATAATAGTGATGATTAATTTGAACATACATACAACTTAAACCTAGCCCGAGAAGCCTCAGTATAGAGTTTCTCTACTCTTTGCGCTTCAGCAATGAGTTGCGTATCTAAAATAAAAACAACATCCGCCTCTAGCCCCTTAAAGGTGTTTATAGTAGTGTAGGTGATCGCGTCTCTTTGCATGCGACCTTTATTGTCTAAAGACTTAATGGGCATATTTCCTGCTTTAGCAGTATCCCCTAAACAGCTATCTGATTTAGGAGAATTAAGTAATATTAAAATTTGGCTTGGATCAATCTCGTGTTCACTAGTGAGAGATTTAATTTCATCCAACACATATTTTTGTTGTTGCAATTGATTCTTAAATTCCTTAACTATAACCTCGCCACCAGTTGGAGATTTCTTAAAAGATTTTATTTCTTTTTTTAAAATTTCAGATAAATAGTCTACAATATTTTTTGTGTTTCTACAGTTTTCTGGAAGAGTATAATCTATAAATGTGTCTCGCTGAGGTATGGAAGAATAGTGTCCGAAAATATTTTGCATTTCATCCATAAATATTAAGCGCTGCCCCTCTTTTTTGATGAGACCGAAAATAAGTTCAAACCAAAACTCTTTAAAGTCCTGCCCTTCATCTATTACAAGTGCATCGTAGCGTTCATGAATAAAAGGCATGCAAGCTTCTAACTTAACGGGGATGTCTAAATTCCAAAATTCCTCCGATTTATTCCCTTTATTAAGATCCCACCACTCAGCATCAAACTTTTCAATAATTCTTCTTGCCAGAGAATGAAAAGTGGTGACTTCTAATAAGCTCTCGTACTTGTCAAACTCGTATCTGATTTTATTCGCAAGGGTTCGATTAAAACACATGAACAGCACTTTTTTACCATCATTCAGCAAATCTTGAGCTATTGTTTTCGCAACAATGGTTTTACCCGAGCCCGCAGGTCCTTTCGTAATTATGTTTTTATTTTTAGCCACTCTATTAAAAAGAGCCAACTGAAAATCCGTGAGCTCTATAAATCGCTTTTCATCATATTTAATTTTTGTACTTAGTACTTGTACAAAACCTATCCCTCTTAGTAATTTGTTTTTAAAATTTTCATACATCCATTTCCTCACTCCATTTCGTGAAGGAAATTGTTGCTTTAAAAATTCAAAATAAATCGGAAGTGACTTATCTAAATGCAGTAAATGTAGCTGATCCAGTAGTTGTTCCTCTGCAATAGAAGATGGCAAATCAGTCGGTGTTTGAATTTGGCTGTCAGGAAAACACAAAGCCCATCCTACAGGCATACCCGCAACTAAATCTTTATAGCCATTCGCTAGTGAATGGGCTGCTGATGTAGCTTGGGTGTCAGGACGTTTCGTCATCACCCTCCCATTTTGAGTCCACTCATCTTTTGGACCATTGTACTGAACTACACCTCCTTTAACTTCAATACAAACTAACGCTACTTCTGGAATTGAAACTATAAAGTCTATTTCGTATTCAGGCTTCTTCCCTACTCCATCAGTCACAAATCTTCGCGAATAAAAAACATCGTACTTATCAGATACTTTTTTAAGTTGATCAAATACTTGTAATTCAGCTTTCTCTTCAAGCCTGTCTTCTGGGAAAAATTCTGGATATATCATTTACACTTATATTGCGTGAAGTTAGAAGATTCAAACCAACTTTGTTAACTATTAAGCATGCTATATAAAAGTGGAGACAACTTAGAAGATGGTGCTATTGCATTTATTAAAGATAATGAAAGCATTACTTTATTCTCTGCCTACTTAAAATTAGACGCATTAAAGAGAATCAACTTGAAGAACAACATCAAACAAATTGTTGTAAGATGGGAAATTCAGGACCTGTGTTTAGAAGTCTCTGACATCGATTTATATCAATATTGTAGAGATAATGATATTGCCTTATATAGGAATACCAGGATTCATCTAAAAGCTTTCTGGGATAATGGCTCGAGTGTGTTATTTGGATCCGCAAATGTCTCTAACCGAGGCCTAGGTGAGAAGGGTAGCTTTAATTATGAGTTGAATGGACTTAATGAGCACATGTCTTTTTCAGACATCTGTTATCTAAACGAAATTATTTCAAAAAGTCAGTATGTATCCCAGGAATTATATAATCAATTAAAACACAAAGTAGATTCCACAGATATGCCCACCCTCGAATACGAAAATATACCTACACAAAAGGCGGTTGTAGATTCATTCCTGATCTCAGAACTACCTATGTATGATGATATCAGAAATCTGTTTCTAGCATACAAAAGCCCTAATGAATTAGAGGATTTGGACCAGACTTATTTAGCTCACGATATTGCTATTTACAAGATTCCTCCTGGACTGAATAAAGAAGCGTTTTACAGCCACCTTAAATCAGAGTTTAATGCTCACCCATTTATTTTAAAATTTAAAGAAGCGGTTAGAAGTCATATCGATGCACGAGGAGATGTCACAAGAAATGGCAGTTTAGGCTTTGGAACAGTAAGGATATGGTTCCAAGAAAACACAACTACTGTTCCTACACCTAGAACGTATGAGTTCAATGTTTTCGTCAATGTCCTTTATGCCTGGATAACCTATTTTGACCCTTGCTATACGCATAAAGTAGAAGGAAGAAAGTCAGATATCATCAGGTATAAGGATGTGTGGCTGTAATACCCTAGATGCATTTATATGGAGTAAATCCTATATAGTTGTGGATGGTGCCTCACGCAGAAACATGCATTCGAATGCATTCGTTGCTCAACATTTTTATCTGCATGCATTCGCATAAATCCGAATTATTTGGAAGATTTTACTAGATAGGATTTATTTTATAAAATAACTTTCAGGAATTCTTTTCTTTTTTTCGTGTTTATTTTATAAAATAACTTTTCTGGAATCCTTTTCTTTCTTCGTGTTGTGGTAAAGAGATATAGCTAAGCCCAGTAAAGTAATGCCCCCGACAAACCACAGCGATGCGTTGATTTTATTTTGTGTTGGAATAGGCGTAAAGTTGTTAAATCTTTCCGGTGCTAAAATGTCATGTGCAATCTGTTCCATTATATTTAATATGTTGTATTTAAAATTAGTGTGGTATCGTCATCTTGATTTTGAATGGCATAGTTTCCGAAGACGTACCAAGTACCCTCGAAGTGTTTCCACTTCACCATCCTGCTTACTCCTTCAGAATCAAAACCTCTTTGAAAGAGACCTTTAGTTTGAACTTTAGTTGGATTTTCTTGATGAAGTCGTTCTAAGATCAGTTGGTTCTTTTTAAACTGACTCATTTCTTTGGAGACAACAAGGTCTCTTTCAGACTGTTTGTCATTATTAACCCTGTTCTTACAAACAGAAGAGCAGTACGCTCTGTTTTTTCTTCCTACAAAGCGATTATCACACTCTTCTCTTTTACAGAGGTGGTAGAATGCATTTTCCTCAGGGACGAAATCCCCGATTTTGTATTTTAAAAGATACTCTTCGTTAAAACTATTCTCATTCATAATGAAACAAAACTACCATAAACATTGTTATAAAACAAAGAAAAGCGTATGTTTGTTGGAAATCCCCTAAAAATGAATATATCAGCAGATCCGTATCATAAACAAGTTTTAAAAATTCCAGAATTGTGTGTAGAGCTGTCTGAACGTAAGTTTTTAAAAACACAAATAGATGTGGTTTATACTGACTTTGTGAACTGGGAGCGAAATAACCTTTTGTTTGTTGACTCTGATGTAGAGAAAGGGAAATGGAAGAAACTGAATTACTTTGAGTATGTGTGGGTGAAGTTGGTAGAACAGTTAAGAAGTTATGGCTTTACCTATAAAGCGATACTCACGCTGAAAGAAGAGATGTTTCAAAACATGAATGACAAAGATTTTTTTGATTCCATGAAAAAAAATTCCGCGTATTTTATTGAAAATAGCGGAGATCAATTAACGGAAGAACACTTTGAAAATAAGCCCTTGGAAGGTGCGTACTTTCCCGCTTTCTATGGTGTTTTGTTAAATGCTATAGTGAACGGAGATAAAATGTCCATCCTTGTTTCTCAAGACGACCCCAGTGACCTGCATTTGTTTTCTTCTACATTGTTAAAAGACTACGCTCACTTTGGGGCAGAAGATGATGTGTCTGATATCTTATCTAAAACCCATGTAAGTATTTCATTGAGTGACATCATCGCGAAGTTCTTAGTGGAGGGAGAGGGAGCATTTCAGCAACGTAGAACTACGATATTGTCAGAAGAAGAGCACAATCTTTTAAAAGTCATTAGAAACAAGCCTGAATCCTTAAAGTCGATAAAGATTAAATATCAAAATCAAAAGGCAGACTTAATAGAAGTAAGCTGCTTAAAGAAAGTCGAGTTAGAAAGCAGACTGATGGACCATATTCAAAAAGGAGCTTATTTAAACATAGAGATTGTAACCGATAAAAGTGGAATAATAAGGTTTGAGAATACCAAGAAGATAAAATTATGATACTGAATACCTCAGATCAAATGTTGAAGAGTACGCTTATCGGATTAGCCGAAAGCAAGACACAAAACGATAAGTTTTGGGATCAATTAAAGAATACAAGAAAATTTTAAATAAAAAC